>Ga0164241_10000209_pt1 | contig 139636 bp, 118 predicted proteins | sample OricomyardsoilBY_FD_108780 | JGI IMG/M metagenome (GOLD analysis project Ga0164241, IMG submission 108780) | Backyard soil microbial communities from Emeryville, California, USA - Original compost - Back yard soil (BY) | ecosystem: Environmental > Terrestrial > Soil > Unclassified | place... | reverse complement strand
GTTACACAATTTCGAGCGCTGGCATTTAGTCCAACCGGGGAACGAAATCCTATTGGCAATGTGAAAATAGGCTTCTTAGGACAAGACGAGTCGAACCCCACTCACTCTAAGCTACCTGAAGAATTCCAATCACTGGATAACACGTATTTCTCACTAGGACAGGACACGGATTTTTACAGAAACATTCACAAGCTGGACGAATGGGGATTGGAACTCCTCAAGAACATCCAGGATCTAGTAGTTTTGAAAGATCGCATACCGCTCCTTATAAATGAGCGCGTATTTAGCACATCATTACTCAGAGAAATAACTCTTACAAAAATAAAAGGTCAATATACGAGAGCTTTAAATGGTTCAACTGAGCTAACACCTTACAAATTTAATTTCTACCGACCAATCACAGATCATTTTGGTGAGTTAAATCTAGAATTTCGCGTTAAAGTAGACTCAAAGCCCAGCACGAACATCCATGCAATCATAGGACGTAACGGGATTGGAAAAACCACAATTCTCAACAGCATGATTGAAGCGATCACATCTCCACAATCCTCAAAAAACAAATTCATAGACACTTATCGCGGAGCAAACACAGAAATAGATAAATCTTACTTTAGTCGTCTCGTATCTGTTTCCTTTAGCGCTTTCGACGAATTCATTCCACCTCGAGACCAACCAGACCCAGCAAAAGGGACTTGCTATTACTACGTTGGCCTCAAAAAAACTTCCGACCCTAACACACTTAAAGATTCTGCAACACTGCAATCGGACTGCCTAAATTCTATATTTAATTGTTTCGAGAACGACCAAAAGGCCATACGATGGAAAAAAGCAATCAACAAACTTGAGTCCGATGATATTTTTTATTCTATGGGGTTAATTAATTTAGAACGAATCTATGACGACGTAAAATCCAGCAACCAGGAACAAGCCCGACAAGATCAATTTAAAAGTGAAGCAGCGCCTTTACTCAAAGGAATGAGTTCTGGGCACGCCATCGTATTACTGACGATCACCATGCTTGTCGACAAAGTCGAAGAAAAAACCTTGGTTTTACTTGATGAACCCGAGTGCCATCTCCATCCACCTCTTCTATCAGCGTTTGTGCATGCATTGTCTGATTTATTACTTGAATGCAATGGCGTTGCCATTATGGCAACTCATTCACCAGTCGTCCTACAAGAATTACCCACTAGTTGCGTTTGGAAAATCTATCGCACAGGAACAGACGTAATTTACGATCGACTCGCCATCGAAACTTTCGGAGAAAATGTAGGCACTTTAACAAGGGAGGTTTTCGGTCTAGAAGCTTTGCGCTCAGGATTTCACGAGCTACTGAAAACCTCAGTAGAAACAGGGGGAAGCTATAAAGATATACTTGAAGAGTATGACCACCAACTGGGACTGGAGGGGCGAGCGCTACTATCAGCCATGGTATTTAATCGCGATGGAAAAAGCACAAATGAAGAGAATGAGTAAGCCTGCAGCATGCTTCAAGGACATACTCTTCCTGTGTGAAGCAGGTATCACGGGGAAATGCATGGTTCCACTTAAAAAAAAGCTTGAAACCGCAACCCCCAATTTAATACCCCTAGAATTGAAATATGAAACAGCTGCGCATCTTGGCACTCTTTGCAAACTTCAGGCATTAGGAAAAGATGAAGAGGATTTAAATAGCTTTGAGCTAAATATTGGGCTGAGCAAATCAGACCTAGCCAAGATATACACTCAATATTTCAGGGAAAAAGAAAAACCTGCCAGACAAATATATGATTCCATTAAGAATGCTGCCAAGGACATCTGCCCTTACTGCGGCCTGACCACCGAAGTTAAAAATTTAGATCACTTTCTACCTCAAACCCATTTCCCTCAATTCTCAGTTCTTCCACAAAATTTAATCCCCTCTTGTGGCATTTGCAATTCAGACCAAAAAGGCACTAAGTACGCATCTACCCAGGCAGATCAAATCATCCATCCTTATTTTGACCCGGAACACTTTTTTAATGAGCAATGGATATTTGCCGAGTTTCACGCAAATCGATATGGGAAAACAGGAGTATTTGAATACTCTGCAATACCTCCATCTAACTGGGATATTACCGACAAAAAAAGAGCCACAAAACACTTCTCTCAATTCGACCTAGGCAAAAGGTATTCAAAAATTGCTGGAGCGGAGCTAAGCGGAATAATTGAGACAATTGATAAAATGAGAAATTATCCTATACCGGTAATTGATATACCAGATATCCTTTTCAACCCGAAAATTGAATACAGTCCTTTTATCAATCACTGGCAAACCGGAATGTATCAAGCACTTAAAGCCTGGCTACTCAATGAAGACACCTCACACTCAAAGAATCTTTGACTCTTCGAAACTCTTATCCCGGATTAATTTTAGCCAGATAGCTCGTAGGCTGGGCAGCAATGGCTAACTTTCTATTTGTCTGCCACAGCTAAATAATTTTTAGCGCAAAAAACAAAACTGGAGTTCAGGCCACTTCTTTAAGGACTTAAGCCTATGACAATAGAACTTGCCGCAATAATACTCGCCCTTATTTACCCAATGGTGCTCCTATTGGAGTTCAAAGCCTTGCGTATGCGCACGCCTGAGAACGAAACATTTGCTTTTAGCGACATCATCTGTGCCACCACACCATTCTGGGCGCTCTATTTCCATGAACATTTTTGGCAGGCCGTGGTGTATTTCGTGTTGCCTCTAAACGCCTATTGTGTTGCCATCGGCTTTGCCCTTGCGCGCTGGAAAAAACTAAATTTTTTTCTGCTAATTAACCCAGCTGCTGTCGCGGGCGGCTATATGTTATCGATGCTGATCTATTATTTGGCTTTTGACCATGGGCCAATCGCATCGGAATCGGTTAAAGCTACGGGCTCTACGCCTGATTCTATTTGGTATTGGAGCTATTGGTTGCCGTTTGTCGTCATACTAGGTACAGGCGCATTGACGGCGGCAGCAAATCGAGAGAGCTGGGTTTTTCCGCTGGGGGTAATTCTATTGCTTACGCCTTTTTTCGCTTTTTATACCCTCTGGGCCATGCTTCTTGCGACTGCGATCTATTTTTTTACCTGCATAAGCATTGCCAACAAACAAGATAATCAGGCTTATTTCGCCGCTTTTATGATCTATATGATGGGTCAACTTGCCACATTAATTATATATGCCATCTTCTTCTAGCAATCAGTTTGAGCAGCCAATCCCAGTATTCAATTATTCCGCCACTGCTCCCTCATTTTCTAGCCGAAACACAAAACAGCTCGCAAGCGATTCTTAAAACCTTCAAACTGTTGGGCATTGCTGCCCAGCCCACAATCCAACTCAACTTCCAAGCAAAAACACTAACAACTGATCAGTTTTATTCCGGTTACTCCTAGCGAGTTCAAATATTCAAAAGCTTCCCGTGTCACGCTGCGTCCGGAGTCTATGTGTGCCACCACACCGAACAAATACAATCGCCCCTTTATGATTGCGTCAGCCGAATACGCAAGAGGCGAAATAATTAGTGCCCTAGATTTCCTACTAACAGGAATCTAAACCCGCAAATTTATTTCGCAATTTTAGCAGCAATACCCAATATCTCTCGCTTACTTACCCTTAATCAACTCAGCCACTCCTGACCATAAAGCTTTAGCCAACTGCGCACCGGAAAACCACACTTGCACACAACTGGCCTTTTATTCCTTGACTGCAAAGCACAGCAAGTCGCCGAGATTAAAATTAAAGAAGCACAAACAACTCGACCGAAACACAAACATTCAAAACTTTAGCTTTAGCAAAATAAAGATAAAAATAAATAAGCCGACTTAAAAAGTCGGCTTTTTGGAAACAAACGGTTTAAATCAAATTACTGCAGTGTTTTGTCCATGTTCCAATCAATAAACAGCGATTTCCATTCACTCACCGGAATTTGCACGCGGTTGTCGGGAATTTTTAAGCCGCCGGTGCTGATGCTGGTGTTGCCAAATAATGCGCGGTCAAACATTTTGGCGGCAATACCGGTATCACCCACACCGCAGTGGCCGCCGCTGTATACCTCAAAGGCCATATTTTCGGGCACGCCGAGGGCTTTATAGACTGGGTAGGCGGCCCAGGCGGCTAAGGCTTCGCTAGTGCCCGCAAGGTGGCACCAGGAGCCTGCGCCATTGGCGTTGGTGAAATGCACCAAATAACGCGGTGCAATGGTGGCGAGCAGCATATGTTGATCGAACGGCAGCATATTCACCTTGGCTGGGCTGGAGCGGAATGGGTCGGCAGCGCTGGTAACCCAGGGGCCGCAAATGCCGTTATTTTCTAGGTTGTCTATGCCCTGAGGCTTATCAGAACAGTTCCAGCGGGATTTGCCTGCGCCGTTGCGGAACCACTCGGTCATGCGCCAGCTGGTGCCGCCGCCACCGCCAGACTCGACAATTACCACCACAGGTACGCGGCTAAATACGCCGGTTAAAAATGCACCCTTGCCGCAACCGGAGCAGCCGGAAACGACTATTTTACTGGGGTCATGGCCGCTGTTGGGGTTTTGCTCTAACACATCCATCACGCGGTTAATCATCCAGCCTTTAGCAATATTGGGGTTTAATTCATTAATACCGTAGAGGGATTTAATACCGTTTTCAAAACCGCTGCCAAACGCTAATTTTTTACTGCCGCTGGGCAAAATACCCGACGACAAATCCAAAGTAATGGCCTTGCCGCTGCCGGAAATTGTCGCGGTAAAGGTGCCGGTTTTAGTGCCCACTTTACAGCTGATATTCACGTTCGCACCGCTTACTGAGCCGGAAACTGAATCACAATCGCCCGGTACTGGGCCGTATAAATATTTTGCGGCCATAGCCAGAATTTCTTTGCGGCGGCATTCCCACTGCGCTTTGCTGGTAACGGGTGTGCCATCGTAAAAGGTAAATGGATCCGGCAATTTTATGCTGTTGTATTTGGCATTACCTGCGTCGGTAAAATTTGGAATAGTGCAGGTGCTCGCGGTGCCGGAGCTGCTGGAGGATGAGCTACTGGAGGAACTAGAGGATGAACTGCTGGAGCTTGAGGAGGTTCGGCCAGAGCTGGACGATGAGGAGCTTGAAGAACTGGAAGAGCTGGATGAACTCGACGAAGAGCTAGAGCTTGATGAGCTGGAGCTTGACGGCACAGGATCGGCGCCGCAGGCGGCCAATAATGACGACAATAAAAGCGGGGCTGCCCATTGGGCCCAGGGGGTTCGTGTTGTTTTCATGATGATCACCAAATGTATTGATTAAAATTATGTTTGGCGATGACAAGCTCTTATTTTTGGTTATTAGCCAGCCGAAGAAAATTACCCAACACCTGCAGCGTCAACAATATGCGCAGGCGCAATAATTTAAAAAGACTGACAAAAACATCACCAGGCCTGCTTATTCGCATCGACAGATTAATTAATTCCGCCAACATTTCCACTCGGCCATTTCACACATTTATCAGATACTCACGATTAATATTGCGGCACGATAAAAGACATATTGAAAGACAATATAGATGCAGATCAATTACATCACACCAGCTCACAGGACGAATTTCACAACAAATAATGTAACCATTCGCAGGTTTTTCAGACCAAACCGGATACTGCCGGCTGAAAATAATCGGCAGGATGCCTTGGATTCCGGCGAGCCTCTTTAACTCTCACCCACAGTAATTAATACAACCTATTTAAGGCAGGCCGCGAATATGGCCGTGTAAGATCGTCAAAAAAGCCCCTTCTTTTTACCGTATAAAATAGACTGCATCGATTATTACGGCACCGCGAAGCGATTATTCATTTGGACTTATTAACCCTGCGACAAAATAGATCGTTTTGATCTATTTTGTCGCAGGGTTAAAACGGGAGCAGATACGCGGATCTTTTTGTTTTAGTGAGGCTCGCGGCGGCTTAGGCCGTCGGGTTAATCATTTCACCTAAATACTTGCCTGTGTTAGGAAGGTAAAAAAGCAGTGCTGAATAGCATTAGCTTTTAGGCAATATTCACATTGACCGATTGTTGCGGCCAGAGTAGTGTCCGAACAGTTTTAAAACCCATAGGAACACTGCCAACACTGCACAATTAACTGCAGTAACACAACCCCAGGAGACGATCATGGCACCTAGTAAGTTCATTAAAACCGTTACACAATCGGGCAAGTGTAATGCACTTACACTCACCACCCTGCTCTGTTTGGCGCTGTCAGCGCCTGCGTTTGCGGCCTTAGAGGAGGATATTATTGGCAGCTGGAAGTTGATTTCCCATGTTTCAACCTTCCAAGGAGAAACCTTCGATTCCCACCAGGCGCTACTGTCTCAGCGCCCCTGCGCAGCCAACATCAGCTATGAAATAGGCAAAGATAAAACCTATCGACTGAATGCCGCCGCTAGTAATTGTGATGATAAATACAAAAAAATGCAGGAAAAACTCTACGCCAAAACCCAATGGAAACTTGAGGGCAATACGATTACTACATCTGCCACTAATTTTGCCGTCGGACAATCCTACACAGTTCGCATTGAAGCTAATCGCATGATTTGGACAGGTAAAGATGGCCAGGGCACGTTAACCTATCAGCGCCAATAAAATCTGCCAACATCCATAAAGAGATTAAGTTTTTATTGTATGTAGCGCAGAGCATTAAAAAAACGCTAATTAATAGATGTTCGGAACCCTGCAAGACAGAAAGCGCGCGATGGTGTACACGGATGTGCTTGCATGGTTTTGAAATGCACTAATTCAGTAGCTAACAGAAATAAATTAGCAAATTGCAACAGCTCGGCCCGAATGAATTATCTGGGGTTCAATAAGCCCACCACAAACGCAAGGCGCCATTCGCGCGGAATATCTAAAGCTCATACAGAGACTTACCTGACGCGAATTACGAGCGCTCAATATCCTGCCACTGCGCCAGATTATTCAGGCGTAATTCTTCAACGCAGATATGCGCAGCCTCGCGGCTTAAGCCGGAGCTTTGCAGTGCTGCGCTCGCCAGTTGCAAACTCACTTCAAGGGTTTCCGGCACTACTGCCGAGGCGCCTGCGGTTAATAATTCATCGGAGTGGGCCGCGTCGCGGGAGCGTACAAATATCGGCAGATCCGGCCATTGGCGCCGTATGGACAGCAGGGTTTGTTTAGCGGCGACGGGGTTGTCCATAGTGATAATTAAGGCTTGGGCCGTAGCGATACCGACTTTTTTTAACAGCTCTGGTTTGCGCGCATCGCCGAGAATGACCGGCTCTGAGCGCAATCGTGCGGCGGCCACCGCCTCGCTGTCCATGTCCACCGCCACATAGGCTATGCCCTGGCGCTGCAGCACTGCTGCTACCGCCCGGCCCACGCGGCCAAAGCCTGCGATGACCAGGTGGGGGGATTCAATATCCACCGCTACCTGCTGGTAATCCTGCGGTGCGCGGGCCGCCAGCTGTTGCGCCAGGCGTTGGCCGAGATAGGCCACTAAGGGCGTAGCCGCCATGGAAAGGCCTGCCACTACCACCATGAACTGGCCGAGGGCCTGCTCCATCAAACCGTAGCTGAGCGTTGCTTGGCCGATAATCACAAAAGCAAATTCACCCGCCTGAGCCAGTAAAAAGCCGGTGCGTATGGCATTGGCCCAATTCAGCCCAAAACAGCGCGCCAACAGACTGGCCACTATGGCTTTAGTCAATATCAGCCCCAGTACGGATGCCAGCACCCACAGCCCGTGTTGAAAGGCCAAAACCACATCCAGGTTCATGCCCACGCCCATAAAAAATAAGCCGAGCAAAAGCCCTTTGAAGGGTTCGATTTCACTTTCTATTTGGTGGCGGTATTCCGTTTCGGCCAGTAATAAGCCGGCCAGAAAGGCCCCTAAGGAGAGAGACAGGCCGGCCATTGCCGTCATCATGGAGGTGGCTAATATGGCTAACAACATCATGGCCATAAACACATCCACACTGTGGCTGGCCATGGCTTTTTTAAATAAATAGCGCAGGGCAAAACGCCCGACTATGCCGATCAGCGCAAGCGCCAGCAGGCCTTTTAACAGCGCCAAGCCCAGGCTCTGCCCCAGGCCCATATCGCTCTGGCCGCCTAATACGCTGAGCAAAATCAACATAGGCACCACGGCTAAATCCTGCAGCAACAACACAGAAAAACTCGCCCGCCCAGCGACGGAGACGAACTCGCCGCGCTCTTGCAACAGCGGCACCACCATAGCGGTGGAGGAGATGGCCATACACAGGCCGATAATAATGGCGTTGGCCGCTGTATTGCCCCAGGCAAAGGCAATACCTGCAACAAGCAATGCGGTGATAACCAATTGGGCGCTGCCAAAGCCAAAAATAAGCCGCGCGTAAGAGCGCAAACGGGCAAACGATAATTCCAAGCCGATGCTGAACAATAAAAAAACCACGCCAAATTCTGCCAACGTGCGCACCGCTTCCACATCCGGCACCCAGGCTAAGGCAAAGGGGCCAATAGCGGCGCCCACGGCTAAATAACCCAAAATTGGGCTGATTTTTAGCCGTTTAAATAAGGGCACCACCAGAACAACAGTGAGCAAAAATGCAATGAGCTGCCACACATAGGAGACGGATAAGTGGTTTGACATAGGCCTACTTGTTGGGTGAAAGGACAGGCGCTCGACGCTTTATCTATAGATGCTGAGGGTTATTTGCCTGCATGAACTGGGCGCTCGCACTGGGTATATTGAGGGCTTAATCATAGCCTTCGCAATCGGCTACCGCCCCTACCCCGATCAAAATCCCCCGCCAGAGTTTATTGGAGGTGGCGGATATGGCGGAGCAAATAATCGGCTGTGTTTATCCCCGATTTAGGCTGGTTTTACACCTTGGGGGGGTAAAACGTCGAATTTCACACGCCTACCTACTTCCAGACTCATTGTGCCCCCGTGCATTTAACTGAACAGCGGCTCCGGTGCATAAATTCCGTGACGCATCCCGAACCTACACGCAGGACTACAGGAGAAAAATCACGAGCAGTTCAAGATTCATTCTGACCATAAGACATAATATATCTGACCAATACAGCACCGTTGAGCTGACTCATCAAGCCCAGCGGTAATTAAGCCCACAACAACAATAATTGGACGACTTTATGACTCAGCGTTTACGCCGATATGGCATTTTAGTGCTCTGTTTTGCCTTGAGCGCCTGCGGAGGGGAAAATACAGCAACCAGCAGCTCCTCCTCTAGCAGCAGTTCCAGCTCAGGTAAAACCTCCAGCAGTTCGTCATCCAGTAGTTCCGGTAAAACCTCATCAAGCTCATCATCCAGTTCGTCTTCGTCAAGTTCTTCCTCAAGTTCGTCCTCCTCAAGCAGTGGCAGCAGCCTACCGCCAACTGGCGCGGATATTACGCTTGACCCGCGCACGCGCTATCAAACCATTGATGGTTTTGGTGGTGCATTACCCATGTGGGGCTTTACACCCTTGTCCACCAGCGAGGTGCGAACGGCTGTGGGCATGGGCGATAACGAACTGGGTTTATCAATTCTGCGCGGTATTATTGAAACGTCTCAAAATCGCTGGTCCACCGATGTGAATTCACTGCGTGAAGCAAAATCCTACAATCCACAGGTGCAAATTCTGGCATCTCCCTGGTCGCCACCGGCGAGTTTTAAAACCAATAATAGCGAGAATAACGGCGGCAAACTGAAAACCGATTATTACGATGACTATGCCCGCCACTTAAATAGTTTTGTGCAATTCATGGCGAAAGAGAGCATCAAAATTGATGTGGTGTCCATACAAAATGAACCCGATTGGCACCCGGATTATCAATCCTGTGATTGGAGCGGTGATGAGCTGAAAAATTTTGTGCGCGATTATGCGCCTATGATTCAAGGTGTAAAAATACTGGTGGGCGAATCACTGCGCTTTGATCGCAAAATTACAGACCCCACATTAAATGACAGCGTGGCGGTCAATAATATGGACATAGTAGGCGGGCATTTATACAGCGCTGAAACGAGCGGTTTTCTCAGCCGTTATCCACTGGCCGAACAGAAAAATAAACCCAGCTGGATGACCGAATGGAATTTCCACGAGGCCGATGGCAGCGGCAGCAATATTTGGGGTACGCAGGACAACCAAAAAGTGTGGGATGAAAGCTTAGATACCGTTATGCGCACAGTACACAGGTCAATGGAAGCGAATTGGTCAGCTTATATTTGGTGGTGGCTGCGCCGCTATTATTCATTTATTGGCGACGGTGACAGCCAATTTGGCACTACCAAAGGTGCAGTACTCAAACGCGGCTGGGCGTTTTCCCAGTATGCGAAATACGTGCGCCCAGGTTATGTGCGCATAAAGGCCGATAAAAGCACTAAAGCCAATGGGCTTGAATTAACCGCCTACCAAGGCGATAACAAACTCGTGGTGGTTATTTTAAATCGTGGGCAAGCGGATATTAATGATGTGGTGGTAGCTTCTGCACAGAATATTAAAACGGCTGACTATTTTTCCACATCGCGCTTGACCAACCGAACCAAAACAGCCATTAGCGCAGATGGCCAAAAAGCTCGGTTAAATGTGGCCGCCCGCAGTATTTCAACGGTTGTCCTTTCTTATTAACCTGACGACGACATAAATCGCTCTTGTCGTCCCGCTAAAACGGGCGAAGATACATGGATTTTCTTGTTTTAACGGGACTCGCGGCGGCTTAAGCCGCCGAGTTAATAAACGCCTACTGATTATTAAGAATATTGGCCGGTGCAAATTGATCAGTTAATACCTTGGCGCTTTTATCCCAGGTGTTGGGTTTTTCCATGGCAAGAATTTCCTGCACATCCACACCATATGGGGTGAGCCGTGCCTGCCATTGCTCGCGAGCCAGCTGAGGTGCTGGCAGTGCGAACGCTTCGTTGCCCGCCACTATAATTCGGTTGCCTTGACGAACACTCAGCATGCGAATATGACTAAATACCGCATTATAAGTGGCAGTTTCGTGGTGGTATAAACGGCTGTCGGCAAAGGTATTGGCCGCCACCAAACCAGCGGGGTTTAACACCGCTTGCACTTCTTGCAAAAATTCGCGCGTCATCAAGTGTTCGGGAATATAGTCGCCATTAAATGCATCCAGCACGACTAAATCCCATTTTTTCCCCTGTCGTCCGGCGCGTTTAATCATTACCCGAGCATCTAAGGTTTCCGTCATTACCTGCGGGCTCTCTTGGTAAGCAAAATAACGCTGGGCGGCTTTTACCACGGCAGGGTCGATTTCTACCGAAGTAATGTGCGCGTTCGGCAGCAACTCATGAAACACCATAGGCAAGGTGCCACCGCCTAACCCCACCAGCAAAATTGTCTTGGGTTCGGGTTTAATCAACAAAGCGGCCAGCACCATTTTGGTGTAATCAAACACGAGTTTTTTAGGCTCATTTAAATATACGCAGGATTGGTTATGGTTTACTTTGTCGTGCAATACAAACCGCATACAGCGCTGACCACTCGCCTCACTGATAATAATATTGCGGTACAAAGAGCGCTCTTCATGCAGAACGCCCGCTAGCAGAGAAGAAGACACACTCATCAACACTAGCGCAATAAGTACAGAGATAGTACGCGGCATATTAATAACTCGGCTAAAAGGGATATAGTGTTTGGGTTTATGGCAATTTTTATTCTGGGCACAACAGCGGGGGCCGTAATTCCTAATGAACGGATAAGCGGCTATGGGCGGCCATAAGTACAATGCCATTCAGACAAAAAATAACTATAGCTGCCAATAAAATTTGATTAATCTCCCACAGCGCCACCAAATAAAAAGATGTAGCCAAAGTGCCTAAAGCGCTGCCAAGCGTGGAGACAAAATACAGCAACCCAGCTGATGCGCCACTGGACTGGGTCGATTGCGTCAATAACCGCACTGAATAGGGCGAGACCATACCCATCACAATAGAGGGCAGTAAAAACAACAATAACGAAGCCACCAGAGAGCCGTAGCGCGCATCCACTATACGATCAAAAATAGCCGCCATAATCGGTTGTGCTATAAACACCACCGGCAAAATAAATACACCCGCACCTAAAAACAACAAACCATAACGCCACAAACTGGCATTGTGTAACGACCAGCGGCCGCCGATTAAATAACCCAAACTCAGCGCCAGCATAAATACAGTAATAATACTGCCCCACACATAAATATCACCGCCAAACCAAGGCGCAATAATACGCCCGCCCAGCATCTCCAATACCATAACCACAAAACCTGCCACAAAAGCTGAGGCATAGACTAGATAACGCATAGATTAATAAACTCAAAAAAGAAAAAGCGCAGGCCAAGCAAGATTAGCTGGAGGCCGCAGAGAATAACCCACAGCTTGACGGCGGGTATAGAGAGAACAACAGCCGCTGCCAAACGGCAAAAAAGCTGTTGTTATCGCAACAGCTTTTTACCCAAACACAATTTAAAAACATCCATGAAAATTCAATCTCCGTGCAAGCAAGAAAGTTGATACGGTATAAATAAACGGCTGAGCGCACGAATAAGCAAATGGGTGTGCGAACAGCGAATTCGCGGTAGCGGCCTTATGTCATTGATTAACCCGGCAACGGCTTAGGCCGCACCTATTAACCCGACACTAAAACCCGCCGGATAAATATCGGTGTAGTTTTTAACAACAGCGGGATAATCAGACTGCTGCAGTGTCGGTTCTTCAACAGCACGCATGGTATTAGTTCAAAGCACCAAACACCTTGCCGATAATTTTACTGCCTGTACCCACTGGGTCGCGGCGAATGGCTTTTTCCTCTTCGGCGATCATCACATAGAGTCCTTCGGCCGCCCGTTTCGTTACGTAGGCTTCCACCGTAGACTCTTGGCCGGAGGCTAAACCCAGCGCTTGCGCTTTGGTCATCACCGAATTATACGATTGGGCTAATTTAGCTTTATCGGTCACTCCTTTAACTAAAGGCAGAAATTTCACCGCCAAGGATGCAGATGTTTTCTCGCGGAAAAAATCCGTTACTGAAGTGTCGCCACCTGCCAATATTTTTTTGGCATCTGTGAAGGTCATGGATTTTACAGCGTTAATCAAAAGAGGTTTGGCCATGGGTACAGCCGTTTCCGCTGCGCGGTTCATGGCTATTTCCAAGTCATCTATTTTTTGCCCCTGACCGGTAAGCTGTAACACACTGCGCACCTTGTCGAATTTACTGGGTAATTTAATACGCACCTTGTCGTTATCTAAAAACCCATTGGCAACACCTAATTTGCTAACCGCCGCCACAGAGCCTTGTTCCATGGCACTTTTTAACCCGGCATTGGCGTCTTTTTCGGTCAGATCACTCAGACTCAGCGCCCACACGGCCGATGAACAGAACAAAACCGCAGCCGCTGTTAGGTGGCTAAGACGGTATTTTTTAGGCGTGATGGTATTTATAAACATGGATTTCTGGCCTCAACTGTTGAATAGAATGTGCAATTTAATTAGGACGCTGCAGGTTAAATGCAGATTTTGCTTGGTCTCAAAACACTCGTGTTTGAGCGTCTGCGTTTGCACTAAATCTGGCATCTAAACAAGGTTAATTTAGTGTTAAACATAGGCGCCAGTTTGATCAGTGTTTTACAAATACCTATTTACAGCGCTCAATTTATTCTGACTGAACCCGCCACAATTGAGTGGTGCAATCAGCCCCAGAATAGTCTGTACAGCGGCCAATATTAAGCGCTGTAGATTAGTTAGGCTCACGCCAAAAGCCGCGAATGCCCGCCACCCCCTGGGCACCGAGCTGCTGAGCCAGCGCCAGATGCCTAGCATCACCCCCCCCTAAGGCAAAGACCGGCAATTTAGCTGCCCGGCACAGGCGGGCAAATTCACTCCAACCCAAGGCTGCGCTATCGGGATGGGTTTGGGTGGGCAGTACGGGTGAGAGCAAGGCGTAGTGGCAATGCAGTGCCGCCGCCTGCGCAAGCGCTTCCTCATTATGGCAGGCCATACCCTGCATAAAGCCGTCGGGAATATGCAGCAACCCCTCGGCTGCTGCGGCGCTGGTTAAATGTACGCCTTGGCAATAGGTGTGCAGCAGGTCGAGTTTGTCATCGGTATCCAGCCGATTAAATTCCGGCGCTATGGCCAACAGTATCTGGCTGTGCAGCAGCAACCGGCTGTTATGGGCTCGACTGAGCGCCAGGGCGTCGCGGATCAGCTGCGCCCAGGGCCAAGCAAGTTGAGCATGGTTATAGGGGCGCGCCAGTATCCAAGTGTCCGCCTGCAAGCTCTTCACCAATCGCTTTATCCAGAGCTCGGGCGAAGCCGCCTCGCCGGATATACACAACTGCTGGGGCAACTTGAGGGCATCTAATATAGGGCGGTTGGCGGCGGGTAAGGGATAGCGGTCAAGTTCGGCAAGCGGCACCCAGAGCAGCGGCTGCCCCTCGCGGCCCTGCGGCACGCCGTCAAACTCGCTGACCCGGTACACATCCAGCAGAACACTTTTGTCCGGGTACTGATGGTGAATCTGTAGCAGCGGCTGGGCCTTCACAACCGCAATACCCAGCTCTTCCTGCAACTCACGCCAGAGGCCTGCTAGGGGCGCTTCACCGACCTCTAGTTTACCGCCGGGGAATTCCCACAGACCGCCCTGGTGCTGATGAGCGGCACGTTTAGCCAGCAGAATCTCCCCCGCACGGTTAACAATGACCCCGACAACGACAGCAAGCGCAGACATAAGGCCTGCTTAGGAGCGGTATTCGGCGTTGATGGTGACGTACTCATGGGAGAGATCGCAGGTCCAGACCTGCTCCTGGGCATCACCCCGGCCTAAGGCCACTCGGATGGTGAACTCAGCCTTGCCGACTATCGCCGCGCCGGCCTCCTCCGTGTAACTGGCGGCGCGGCCGCCGTTGGCCACGATCAAAACATCATCGAGCCAGACATTCACCAAGCGAGCATCGAGGTTTTTCACACCGGCATAACCAATAGCCGCCACTATGCGCCCCCAGTTTGGGTCGCTGGCGTAGAGGGCAGTTTTGATCAATGGCGAATGGGCTATGGCGTAGGCAATTTGCAAACACTCATGGCTGTTAGTGCCCTGCTCCACTTTTACCGCGACAAACTTAGTGGCGCCTTCCCCGTCTTTTACTATGGCTTGGGCCAGCTGCTGCTGTACTTCAGTCACCGCCGCGAGGAGTTTTTCATACAGCTCACCGTGAGTGGCGGTGAGCATAGGCAGGCCCGCCTGGCCACTGGCGATTAAGATGCAGGCATCGTTGGTGGAGGTGTCACCATCAATGGTGATGCGGTTAAAAGATTTATCCGCCGCTTTTTTGACTATGGCCTCCAATACATGGGGAGCACACACAGCATCAGTGGCGATGTAGGCGAGCATGGTAGCCATATTGGGGCGAATCATACCCGCGCCCTTGGCAATGCCCGTCACGCTAATCAATTCACCATCGAATTCAAACTGCACCGAGGCGCCTTTGGGGCGGGTATCCGTGGTCATGATGGTGCGGCCTGCCAAGGCCCAGTTGTCTTCTTGAGCGCTGGCAAGCGCAGAGGGAACGGCCGCGATGATTTTCTCGATGGGCAAAAACTCACCGATCACCCCTGTGGAAAAGGGAATCACCTGATGGGGCTTCACACCGGCAAGCTCCGCCAGCGCCCGGCAGGTGGCGCGGGCATCCTGCAGGCCACGCTCACCCGTACAGGCGTTGGCATTACCTGAATTCACCACTAAATAGCGAATGTCTCCATTGGCTATATGCTCTCGGCCTATCAACACCGGCGCGGCGGCAAAGGCGCTTTGGGTAAATACCCCGGCCACACTGGCGCCCTCTTCAATGGCGATCACCAATAAATCGTTGCGGTTGGCGTATTTAACACCCGCCTGGGCGACGCCCAGACGCACGCCACTGATGGGATGCATTACTGGCCAAATGGCCTCACCTACTGCCATGAACCTACCCTCTTACGCCAGCTTGCCGTGGCAGGCTTTGTATTTTTGCCCGGAACCACAGGGACACGGATCGTTGCGGCCAACTTTAGCGCCGCGTCGCGCCAGCGCCACCTGCGGCTGCTGCACCACTTCGCCGGTGAACCCAGAGACCTGATCGTGCTGCAACTGCTGCTGACGGCGGGCGCGCTGTGCGGCTTCTTCTTGGGCGCGCTCCATGGCTTCCATCTGCTCAGGCGTGATAGGTTCCACGCGGAATAACACGCGCGTCACTTCATGTTTAAGGTTGTTTAATAACGTCTGGAACAGATCAAACGACTCACGCTTGTACTCTTGTTTAGGGTTCTTCTGTGCATAAGCGCGCAGGCCTATACCCTGACGCAGGTGATCCATATTAAGCAGATGCTCTTTCCAAAGCGTGTCCAGTACATGCAACATCACCTGGCGCTCCAAGCCGCGAATCACTGAGGACAGACGCCCAGCTTTTTCCCGATAAAAGTTATTCATCAGGTCGATAATTTTGTGGCGCAGAGGCTCCTCGTAGAGTTTGGCATCTTCTTTTAACCACTGAGCGATGGGCACTTCCACACCAAAATCTGCCAAAAGGCTCTGCTCTAACGCGGGAATATCCCACTGTTCTGCCATGGATTGAGGCGGAATGTAATTGGAGATCACATCGTTGATGACATCCTCGCGAATCCCCGCTATGGCATCTTCGATGGTGTCCGCATCCAACAAATCATTGCGCTGTTGGTAAATCACCCGGCGCTGGTCATTGGCTACGTCATCGTACTCCAACAACTGCTTGCGGTAATCGAAGTTGCGGGCCTCCACCTTGCGCTGAGCGTTCTCAATTGCGCCTGTCACCATGCGGTGTTCAATGGCTTCGCCTTTTTCCATGCCCAGCTTATTCATGATGGCGCGCACACGGTCCGAGGCAAATATGCGCATTAGGTTGTCCTCAAGGGACAAATAAAAGCGCGACACACCCGGGTCACCCTGGCGCCCAGCACGGCCGCGCAGCTGGTTGTCGATACGGCGCGATTCGTGACGCTCGGTGCCGAGAATATGCAAGCCGCCAGCGGCCAGTACCTGCTCATGGCGCGCCTTCCACTCGGCGCGAATCCGGGCAACTTCGGCTTCCGACGGATTATCCAATTTGGCCAATTCCGCCTCACAGTTACCGCCAAGCATAATGTCGGTGCCGCGCCCGGCCATGTTGGTGGCGACCGTCACCGCGCCGGGCCTGCCCGCCTGGGCAATAATGTCCGCTTCGCGATCATGTTGTTTGGCGTTAAGCACCTCGTGTTTGATACCTGCGGCTTTAAAGCGCGCCGACATCTCTTCAGAGGTTTCCACCGAAGCCGTACCCACGAGCACTGGCACATTCAGTTCCTTAAGCCGTTTGACCTCCGCCACTATGGCTTCAAACTTATCCTCCATGCTCAGGTAAATAAGGTCATTGAGGTCTTTGCGCGCAATCGGTTTATTGGTGGGAATCACCACCACATCCAGGTTGTAAATCTGCCTAAACTCAACCGACTCGGTATCCGCTGTACCGGTCATACCGGCCAGTTTGGGGTAGAGGCGGAAGTAGTTCTGGAAGGTGGTGCTCGCCAGCGTCTGGCTCTCATTCTGGATGGTCACACCTTCTTTAGCTTCAATCGCCTGATGCAAACCCTCCGATAAACGGCGACCGGGCATGGTGCGGCCGGTGTGTTCATCAATCAAAATTACCTGGTTATCTTGCAGGATGTATTCAACATCGCGGTGAAATAACTTATGTGCCTTCAGAGCCGAATGCACATGGTGCAGCATGTTCAGGTTGCCAGCGGCGTATAGGCTCTGGCCTTCGGCCAGCAGACCGCGCTTGCTGAGTATCTGCTCGACTAATTCGTGGCCTTCCTCAGTCAATTCAATATGGCGAGTTTTTTCATCCACCACATAGTGGCCCGACTCCTCTGAGCCTTCCGCCTTGGGTTTAAGCTCAGGGATGAAGCTATTCATAATGCGGTAGAGCTCCGAGGAGTCCTCCGCTGCGCCGGAAATAATTAGCGGGGTGCGCGCCTCATCGATGAGAATTGAGTCCACCTCATCCACTACCGCAAAATTGAGCGGACGCTGTACCCGCTCTTCTTTGCGCATCACCATGTTGTCGCGCAAATAGTCAAAGCCGTATTCGTTATTGGTTCCGTAGGTGATGTCCGCCCCGTAGGCTTCACGCTTCTCCCAATGAGGCTGCATGGACAAAATCACCCCCACGCTCAGCCCTAACCCTTCATACAAAGGGCGCATCCACTCGGCGTCGCGGCGAGCTAAGTAATCATTGACGGTAACTACGTGCACCCCACGACCAGAAATAGCATTTAAATAAATCGCCAGCGTCGACATAAGGGTTTTACCCTCACCGGTGCGCATTTCGGCTATACGCCCTTCGTGCAGGGTAATTCCCCCAATCAACTGCACGTCAAAGTGGCGCATACCCATGATGCGTTTACTGGCCTCGCGACACACGGCGAAGGCCTCGGGCAAAAGGGCATCCAAGGATTTTCCAGCCTGATACTGGGCGCGAAACTCAACGCTTTTTGCCTTCAGCTCGGCATCGTTAAGAGCGCTGACGTTCGCCTCTAGGCTATTGATTTGATCGACCATTTTGCGCATGCGCTTCAATTCGCGATCGTTTTTAGTACCAATAATTTTTTTCAGTAAATTGCCAATCATAAAATCGCCATCAAGCCACCCAATTGGGGGGCGGCATAGTAAAAGAAAGTCTAATTCAAGGGAAATGCGGAGCTGGGGGAGTCAAAAATCGACTCAGGGAACGGTAGTGCGGATGTACGAGGCGGGGTCAACAACGCGGTTGTTTTTATACACTTCAAAGTGTACGTGAGGGCCTGATGAGCGGCCAGTGTTGCCCAGTAGAGCAATCACCTGTCCCTTCTGCACCATATCACCTATGTGCACCAGGTTTTTCTTACAGTGGCCATAGCGGGTTTTAAAACCATTGCCATGGTTGATTTCAACTAAATTGCCATAGCCAGTTTTTTCAGCTGACCAAGTAACTAGCCCTGAGGCCACTGCCTTGATTTCGCTGCCCTCAGCGGCGGAAAAGTCCACGCCTTCATGCAGTTCGGGCTGGCCCGTGAATGGGTCGGTGCGCCAGCCAAATTCTGACGAGCGATAGCCCTCTTTAACCGGAATCCCCTGCACCAGGGCGTCGCTCGCAAATTTCTGCTGTGACACCCACTCATCCAGGTACTCCAGCTGATGTTGGCGATTCTCAAGGCGAGCACTGAGCTGATCAACCAGGGCGTTCAACTCACTAAGCGCGTACAAGCGCGTCGTATGATCCCCCACGGGCCCGCCAAGGCCGGGGGATTGACCAAAGTCGAATTCCTTTAAATCCAATTGAGCATTGCTGCTGATGCGCTCGCCCAAAGCATCCAAGCGCATCAACTTAGCCTGTAACTCAGCCACACGCATGGCCAAAGCATTCACTTTGGCCTGTTGGTCGCGCGCCTCTAGGGCGGCACTGAGCGGGTCTGTCCAGGTCGCCTCAGGTTGATCGAGAAAACGCGATACCTGCGCCATGTTCAACACAAGCAAAGCGGCGACACCACAGGGCAAGCCGATACCACACAGAGCCAACAAGGCCTTGGCCCAGAGCCCGAACGTCACACTGTAGGTGCGACCCCGTTTGTGGTTGATTAATATGAACTTCACGCCCAAATCATCCTGCTTTTTATGGTGGTTATTACTGGGACTAGCGCTTTTTTAAGGCGCGGAATATGGCACAGGCGGCGCCTAGGTTCAATAGAATAGGTCATACGGCGGCTGCAAACTGAAAATTTCCCAGCTGGATGAGCATTTTCTGTGCGAAAAAAAACCCGGCTGTGCCGGGTTTTTGATTTAAACACTGCAGCTTAAATTAAGCAGCAATCAAAGGCTTAATGTATGAGATCGGCGCCTTGGCGGTGTCCTCACAGGTGACATATTCCCAGGCATCAGCGCGGCTTAACAGCTCGCGCAGCGACTTATTATTTAAACCGTGGCCTGATTTAAACGCACTGTACTCGCCGATAATCCCGTAACCTAACAGGTATAAATCACCTATGGCGTCAAGCACCTTGTGCTTCACAAACTCATCTTCATAGCGCAAGCCGTCTTTGTTCATGATGCCACCAGCGTCAATCACAATGGCGTTATCAATACTGCCGCCCTTGGCTAGGCCTTTGGCGCGCAGCATTTCGATGTCGTGCATAAAACCAAAGGTACGCGCCCGAGAAATCTCTTTAACGAAAGAAGCATTAGAGAAATCCACCGAGACTGCTTTTTTGTGATCGCGAAACACAGGGTGATCAAAGTCGATACCAAAGCTCACTTTGAATCCGTCATACGGCAAAAAACTCGCCGTTTTATCGCCATCTTGTACCGTTACAGGCTTTAGGATGCGGATAAATTTCTTCGCCGCACGCTGCTCTTGAATACCGGCAGACTCGATCAAGAACACAAAAGGCCCCGCACTGCCGTCCATGATAGGCACCTCATCAGCGTTCAGCTCGATGATGGCGTTATCAATACCCAAACCCGCCATGGCAGAAAGTAAATGCTCAACGGTAGATACACGCACGCCATCTTTAATCAAGGTGGTGGACAGCGTGGTATCACCGACGTAGTGGGCCTTTGCCGGGATAGTAACCACGGGTGAAAGATCAGTGCGACGGAATACAATACCGTGGTCAATCGGCGCTGGACGCAGGGTCAACGTCACTTGTTTGCCGGTATGCAAACCCACTCCGGTAGCTCGAATGGCGTTTTTTAAGGTGCGCTGTCTGATCATCTGTGTTTACCTGTGCGAATACCGCAATGGCTAAAAGAAACTATCGAGACTATCTCGATACTTCACAGATTCTAGACAAGCCAGATGAATCTAAGCTGAACTCTGAGATTGCATACTCATTCGCTAAGCTGCTGATCCCACACGTAAAAAAAGCCCCAGTAAGGGGCTTTTTTAGGCGATGAGCCATTCGCGGTTACTGCGACTCTGACTGACGACGCAAAAACGCCGGGATATCCAAATAATCCATGTCTTTATCGCGCATATCCAGCGCCTGCGCTACCGAGATAGTGCTCTGTTTAGCGCGCAATGGGCCCTGCGGACGCTCGATGCCAGCCCCGGCATAGGCGGGTTTTTGCGGCTCGGCTTGATGCGGTTGAGCTCTGATAGGATCGGGGGCTTTGGTAGCCGCGCTGGGTTTGGAGACTAAACCAAGGCCCGTCGCCACCACAGTCACCCGCAGCTCGTCTTTCATTTCTGGATCGATCACCGTGCCTACAACTACCGTTGCATCGGCAGAGGCGAACTCTTCAATGGTGTCGCCCACCAGGGTGAACTCACCTAAGGATAAATCCATGCCGGCGGTGATGTTAACCAGGATACCCTTGGCGCCCTGCAGGTTGACATCTTCCAGCAGCGGGCTGCGAATGGCAGCTTCGGCGGCCTCGCGCGCGCGGTTATCGCCGCGAGCAGCACCTGTGCCCATCATCGCCATGCCCATCTCAGACATAACTGTGCGCACGTCAGCAAAGTCCACGTTGATCATACCGGGGCGAATAATTAGGTCGGCAATGCCCTGAACAGCACCTAGCAGAACATCATTGGCAGCCTTAAAGGCATCGAGCAAACTCGTTGTTTTGCCTAATACAGCCAGTAATTTCTCGTTTGGAATGGTGATCAAGGAATCAACGCGCTCTTGTAAATGCTTGATACCTTCCTCGGCGATGGCCATACGTTTGCGGCCTTCGAATGGAAAGGGTTTGGTGACAACTGCGACGGTTAAAATGCCCAGCTCGCGTGCGACTTCCGCCACTACAGGCGCGCCGCCCGTGCCCGTGCCACCGCCCATACCGGCGGTGATAAACACCATATCGGCACCGCGCAGCACTTCAGCAATGCGGTCGCGATCTTCCAAGGCGGCCTGGCGGCCCACATCGGGATTGGCGCCAGCGCCCAGCCCTTTGGTCATGTTGTTGCCCAGCTGCAATACTGCGTGGGCTTCTATGTTTTTCAGTGCTTGTGCATCTGTGTTGGCGCACACGAAATCAACGCCTTCCACATGGTTGGTGATCATGTGCTTGACCGCGTTGCCGCCGCCACCGCCCACACCCACTACTTTAATTACCGCGTTTTGCGGCAAGTTATCGACTAATTCAAACATTTTCAGCTCCCCAGATATCCCCTGAATTTGCCATTGTACTCAATTGCTTGATTGGATGGGATTAAAAATTGCGCGCTAACCAACCTTTTAGGCGATTCCATGAACTCTCGCGCGGTCCGAAGGACGCGACCTTATGCATGCCCTTCTGCTTCATCCCGTACATCAAAAGCCCAACCCCGGTTGAGTAAATCGGATTGGTGACTATATCGCGCATACCGCGCACATTTTGTGGAATGCCCAAACGCACCGGCATATCAAAGATCTCCTCGGCCAGCTCAATCACACCCTCCATTTTGGAGGTGCCACCCGTCAGCACTATGCCCGCTGGAATGAGGTTTTCAAAACCACTGCGGCGCAGCTCGGCCTGCACCAGGGTGAAGAGTTCGTCGTAGCGCGGCTCAACGACTTCGGCCAATGACTGGCGCGAGAGGCTTCGCGGGGCGCGGTCACCGACGCTCGGCACCTGGATCATTTCATCTGGATTAGTAAGCGTAGCCAGGGCGCAGGCGTATTTAATTTTAATGGCTTCGGCATACTGAGTAGGTGTGCGCAGCGCCATAGCTATGTCATTGGTGACCTGATCGCCCGCAATAGGTATTACACCCGTGTGGCGAATGGCGCCTTCGGTAAATATGGCGATGTCGGTGGTGCCGCCGCCTATATCCACCATGCACACACCGAGTTCTTTTTCATCGTCAGTGAGCACCGCGTAACTCGATGCCAGCTGCTCAAGAATGATGTCTTCCACTTCCAGATTGCAGCGGCGTATACATTTTTCGATGTTTTGGGCGGCGTTGATGGCGCAGGTGACCAAATGTACTTTGGCCTCCAAGCGCACACCGGACATGCCGAGCGGATCCTTGACGCCGTCCTGTTCGTCGATCAGATATTCCTGGGGCAGTATATGCAGGATTTTTTGATCGGCGGGGATGGCGACGGCTTGGGCGGCATCTATGACGCGCTCCAAGTCCTGATTCAGCACTTCTTTGTCTTTAATCGCTACTATGCCGTGGGAGTTGAGGCTGCGGATGTGAGAGCCTGCAATACCTGCAAATACCGAGTGAATTTGGCAGCCCGCCATCAACTCAGCTTCTTCAATGGCGCGCTGAATGGCCTGTACGGTGGAGTCGATATTCACCACCACACCTTTTTTCAGCCCGGTGGACTTATGGGAGCCGAGGCCTATCACAGACAGCTCTCCTTCCGGCGAAATTTCGCCGACGATGGCGACTATTTTGGATGTCCCTATGTCCAGGCCGACGATCATTTTGCTCCCAGTAGCTTGAGCCATGTTTTACTCCAGCGCGTGTATGCGCTCTATTCTTCTGCAGATGAGGGTGTTTGTTCTGGTTTGCTAGCCGCCGGTGCCGAAGGGCTGGTGGCAAGAGGCTCCGCAGGCGGGGCGTCTTTCCAGGTCACGGCAAAGCCATTGTCATAACGCATGTCGATCTGGCTCATGCGCGTCACTTCACGGGATAATTCCGTGCGCAAAATTTTGGCTATATTTTGCAATTTTTCTAGGGTTTTTTCTCGCCCCAAGCGAATTGTTAGAGCGGGGGTGAATTCTAGGGTCCAGGCGAGGGTTTTGTCTAAAGTCAGCCGCACCGGGGTAAACCCATTACCCGCCACTATGTTTTTGATCACCTGATACTGCTGCATCACTTCGGCAGCGTAGCGCTCTTCACAATCGATCACAGGCAGCGCAGTTAAACGCGCCGCATCACTCACACGCACTATCTCGCCGCGCATGTTAATAAAGCCTTCCGTGCCCCAGCGCGCAATCGGCTTTTGCTCTTGAATACGCACCAATAATTTGTCCGGCCAGGTGCGGGCGATAATCACTTTGTCGATCCAGGGGTTCGTCTCCAGCGCGTTCTTCAGACCGAGCATATCCAGCTCTAAAAAGGTCGGTGATAGATGCTGCTCCACCAACTGCTGGGTTTGCTGCTGGGAGATGTACTTAAATTCACTTTCAACACTCACCCCGGCAATCGGCCGGTTCATGAGGTTTTCAAGGCGGGTTTTCGGGTCTAGCCAGATGATACTGGCCACTATGGCGGAGAATAAACTGCCGTAGATGAGCCATAACACGAGTGGTTTAAGCCAGCGAAAATTCCATTCGCGCACCGGTTGGCTGCTGCGCACAGCCGAAGCGCCAGCCTGCCGAGACGTGCGTCGAGCACGGCGCGCTGGCACTTCGCGGCGGCGCAGATCCATCATGGAAGGGTCTGGCTCGCGATGGCAAGCACCAGCTGGTTAAAACTCAAGCCCGCCGCCTTGGCCGCCATGGGCACCAGGCTATGGCTGGTCATGCCTGGCACTGTGTTCACTTCCAGCAAATAAAAATTGCCAGCAGCATCGGCCATCACATCCACCCGCCCCCAGCCCTGTGCACCCACGGCGGCGAAGGCCTGGGCAGCGAGGGTTTTTAAGCGCGCCTCCGCCTGTTCAGACAAGCCGCAGGGGCAGAGGTACTGGGTATCTTCGGCGAAATACTTGGCGTGAAAGTCGTAGAAGGCCTCAGCGGGTTTTAAGCCTATGGGGGGCAAAGTCGCGCCGTTTAATAGGGCGATGGTGAATTCGGCGCCCTTAATAAATCGCTCGGCCAACACCCCTTTATCAAATTGCTGGGCGCTCTCAAATGCCTGTTGTAACCCCTCCAGGCTATTGACCCGCGCCATACCAATGCTGGAGCCTTCGTGAATGGGTTTGACTATGATGTCCGGGCCAAGCTCAGCGAATACAGCGGCCCAATCGGTATCGGCGGTCAGCACGGCGTACTCAGGTGTCGGTAGGCCGCAGGCCTGCCAGACTTGTTTGGTGCGCTGTTTATCCATGCATAGGGCCGAGGCGGCAACCCCGCTGCCGGTGTAGGGCAATTGCAAAAATTCCAGCAGCGCCTGCATGCGGCCGTCTTCACCGCCGGGGCCGTGCAGAGCAATAAACACGCGGTCGGCTTTGACGGCTTGCAATTGGGCGATGGGATTTTGGCGAATATCCACCCCAACTACCTCGACCCCTTCGGCCTGTAAGGCTGCGATCACGGCTTGGCCGCTGTGCAGGGAGATCTCCCGCTCGGCCGAGGTGCCGCCATACACCACCGCCACCCGTCCCAGCACTCGCACCAGGGCGTGGCTGTCATTGGGGTCGGCGAAGAAATCCAAGGCTACAGAGGAAAATTTATTCATAACGACTACACATCATTGCATCAAATTATTGGCCAATATGGCGGCGAGGCTCCCCACGTTGCCCGCCCCCTGGGTGATGACAATATCATCCGGGCGCAGCAGCGGTTTGAGCACTTCTAACACAGCATCCACCTGCTCAACAAACACCGGGTCTACACTGCCGCGATTGCGAATAGAGCGGGCCAGGGTGCGTGAGTCGGCGCCTTCAATTTTGTCCTCCCCGGCGCTGTATACCTCCAGCAACACCAGTTGATCCACGCTCGACAACACCTGGGCAAAATCGTCGAAGAGATCGCGGGTGCGGGTATATCGGTGGGGCTGATAAACCATCACTAAACGGCGTTTGGGCCAACCGGCACGCACCGCCGCGATGGTTGCGGCGACTTCGCGCGGGTGGTGGCCGTAGTCGTCCACCAGCATCACCGGCTCGCCCTGCCCCAGAGAAAATTCACCGTACACCTGAAAGCGCCGCCCCACGCCTGAGAACTCGGCCAAGCCCTTTTGGATGGCGGCTATGCCGACGCCCTCCTCCATAGCTACGGCGGCTGCGGCTGTGGCGTTGAGCACATTGTGGCGACCGGGCAAGTTCAAGCTGATGGAGACTAGCTCAGGCTTACCTGGGCAGCGGATTTTAAAGACTTGGCTGCGGCCTGTCTGCACCACATCGAGGGCTTGATAGTCGCACTCATCGCTAAAGCCGTAGGTAAGCACCGAACGGGAAATCTGCGGCAGCAGTTCTTTGATCACAGGGTCATCGCCGCACATCACTGCCAGGCCATAAAAAGGCAGGTTGTGCAGAAACTCCACGAAGGTCTGCTGCAGTTTACTGAAGCTGCCGCCATAGGTTTCCATGTGGTCGGCGTCTATGTTGGTAACCACCGAGACCATAGGCTGCAGATGCAAAAAGGACGCGTCGCTCTCATCGGCCTCGGCCACCAAAAAGCGGCTCTCACCCAAGCGGGCGTTGGTGCCAGCACTATTGAGCAGGCCGCCGATGACAAAGGTGGGGTCAAGGCCTGCGGCGGCGAGTATGGAGGCAATCAAACTCGTGGTGGTGGTTTTGCCGTGGGTGCCCGCTACGGCTATGCCGTGGCGGTAGCGCATCAGCTCGGCGAGCATTTCGGCGCGGCGCACTATAGGAATGCGCGCGGCGCGGGCGGCGTCTAGCTCCGGGTTGTTTTCATGCACGGCGGTAGAGCGCACCACTACGTCAACATCTTTAAGATTGCTGGCGGCATGGCCGATAAACACCTGCATGCCCATGGCGGATAAACGCTTGGTCACCTCAGAAATTTTCAGGTCGGAACCGGAAATGCTGTAGCCCTGGTTGAGCAAGACCTCAGCAATGCCGCTCATACCGGCGCCGCCGATACCAATGAAATGGATGCGCTTGATGCGGCGCATCTCAGGGACCTGATGAATCGGAAAATCAGCCATGGGTCAGCTCCAGAATATGCTGCACGAATGCCTCGGTGGCATCGGGCGTAGCCGCCGCCCGCGCTGCTGCGGCCATGGCGCACAGGCGGGGGCGGTCGGGTAAAATTTCAGTTAATAAACGGCTTAAGCGCTCGGGGCTTAAGGACTCTTGAGGCGCCAGCAGGGCGGCGCCGCGCGCAACCAACCACTGGGCATTGGCGCTCTGGTGATCGTCGATGGCATGGGGGTATGGCACCAACACGGCGCCGACGCCCACAGCGCTCAGCTCAGCGACCGTGAGCGCCCCGGCCCGGCAGATGACCAGATCGGCCCAGGCCAGAGCTTCTGCCACATCCTCAATAAAGGGTTCCACACGGGCGTTCAGGCCGCGCTCTTGATAGGCCAGCTCACAGTCAGCGGCGTGTTGGCTGCCGGTTTGATGGCGCACCAAGGGCCTTGCCTCTGCTGGCAGCAGGGCCAGGGCCTTAGGCACCGTCTGATTGAGGGCCTGGGCGCCCAAACTGCCGCCGAGCACCAGTAGGCGAGGCGCGCCCTCCCGCGCAGCAAAGCGCAGTGCAGGTTCAGGTTGCAGATAAAACTCCTCGCGCAGAGGATTGCCGATATCAATCGCCCCCGGCAACACAGCAGGAAAAGCACACAAGACGCGCTTGGCCAGCCGCGCCAGCAGGCGATTGGTAGTGCCTGCCACGGCGTTTTGCTCGTGAATCAAGAGCGGAATGCGGCTTAAAAACGCCGCCACGCCACCGGGGCCAGCCACATAACCGCCAAGGCCAATCACAGCCGCCGGTTTGAACCCCCGCAGTATCCGCCGCACGGTTAATACCGATTTCACAATCAACCAAGGCGCTATCAACAGGTGGCGAATGCCTCGGCCGCGCACGCCAGCAATGTTCAAGCAGTGCAGTTGGATGCCCGCAGCGGGCACCACCTTGGCCTCCAAACCCCGCGCCGTTCCCAGCCATTCCACTTGATGACCGCGCGCCATAAGGGCTTTGGCCACCGCTAGAGCGGGGAAAACATGGCCGCCGGTGCCGCCTGCCATAATGAGATACCGCTGGCTCATCGGCGCATCTCCGCATCCATGCGCAGTACCAAGGCCAAAAAGGCGCAGCAGACGATCAGGCTGCTACCGCCGGAACTGATAAATGGCAGCGTGAGCCCTTTGGTGGGCAACAGCCCAGAGGCCACCCCCATGTTAATAAAACTCTGCGCCGCCAAGAGTATGCCTATGCCGAAGCTGGCGAAGCAGACGAATGAGCGATCTTGAGCGCGGGCGCGAAAACTCACCGCCAATACCTTCCACACCAGGGCCACAAAGGCCGCGATCAGTACTATGGCGCCGAGTAGGCCAAATTCTTCGGCGATGATGGCGAAGATAAAATCCGTGTGGGCCTCGGGTAAAAAAAACAGCTTTTGCAAGCTGTTGCCAAGTCCCAAGCCCGTCCACTGGCCGCGCCCGAAGGCGATTAAAGACTGCACTAACTGGTAGCCGCTGGAGAATTGCTCCGCCCAAGGATCTAAAAAGGTCACCAGGCGCTGCCAGCGATAGGGCGAGGCGATGGCGATCATGGCAAGGCCCGCAACCCCAGAGGCCGCGAGAAAAATAAAGCGGAACAGCGGCACACCCGCGACAAACATCATGGCACCTGCGGTAATGCTCAAAACCACCGAAGTACCAAAGTCCGGCTCCATTAAAAGCAACAACACAAACGCGCCCAGTATGCCGATCAACTTGAAAAAGGCGCTCCAGGAATGCTGAAACTCCTCGGTGCGGCGGGCTAAAAAGCTGGCAAAAAACACCACAAAACAAAACTTGGCCACCTCGGAAGCCTGAATGGCAAAGCCGCCCAAGCCCAACCAGCGGCGCGAGCCATTGACGCTTTTGCCAATGCCCGGCACTAACACAACCAACAATAAAAACAGCCCCAATAACAACAGACCAATGGCGTAGCGGTTCCACACCTCGCTGGGAATGCAAAACACCACAATGGCGGAGGCGCTGCCCAGGGCCAAAAACAGCAGGTGGCGCTTGGCGAAATACCAAGGGTCGCCATAGGTTTTGGCGGCGAAGTCCATGGAGGCAGACGCCACCATCACCACACCAAAAGAGATAAGCGCCAGCACAAGAATCAATAACTGCCAGTTAATCAGGCCCTGTGGGCTAGAGGTGACGGGCCTTGGCCGCAGCCGCGCGGTAGGGCTTTGGCCGGGGCCGAGGCTGCGATGAGCATTGGGGGCGATCACAGGAGCCCGACCTGTTGGGCAAACAAGGTGCCGCGTTCTTCGTAGTTTTTGAACATATCCAAACTGGCGCAGGCCGGTGACAAGAGCACCAAATCGCCCGCTGCGGCGACAGCGGCAGCCTGTTGCACCGCCGCCTGCAAACTATCGACTTCCTGCACAGGCAGGTGGGGGCGCAGAAGTTCAGCCAGTGCCGGGCCGTCGCGACCGAGGGTGACAACCGCTTTGACCGGCCCCTGGCAGGCCTTCACCAGAGGAGCAAAATCGGCGCCCTTGCCGTCGCCGCCGAGGATTAAAACGATCTGCCGGGGGCGGCTGGCCATACCGGCTATAGCGGCCAGAGTCGCTCCCACATTGGTGGCTTTGGAATCGTTAAAGTATTCAACCGCGTTTTTACGGCCGACAAATTCGCAGCGGTGGGGCAAGCCGTTGAAGCTTTTTAGGGTGTCGAGCATAGGGCCAAGCTCAAGCCCCGCCGCCTCGCCCAAGGCCAGGGCGGCCAGGGCATTGGCCCAGTTGTGGCGGCCGCGTATGCGCAGTTCACTGGTGTCCAGCAGCGGCCTAAGCCCCTTGGCAAGAAAAGTCGCCTGGCCATCCTGCAGCAACCCATAGTCGTTTAAATCCGGCTGGGACAGGCTAAATTGCACACACCTCACCCCTTCGGCCAGCGGCGGTTGGGTGAGCGGATCCTCTTTATTAGCCACTATGTGCTTCGCGCCAAAGTAGATGCGCTGCTTGGCGCGATGATAAGCCTGCATGGGGCTTTTGCAGCCCGGCACCGCGCTGTAACGATCCATATGATCGTCGCTTAAATTCAGAATACAGGCGACATGGGCGTTGAGTTTGCGGGTGCTCTCGAGCTGGAAACTCGACAATTCCAGCACATACAAAGCGCGGCTGGGGCCTAATAAATCCAGGGCGGGCACTCCCAAATTCCCCCCTACACCCACATCTCGGCCGCAGGCTTTGGCCATCTCGCCTACGAGGGTGGTGACAGTGGTTTTGCCATTGGAGCCTGTGATAGCAATGATCGGCGCGCGCGCTTCCTGCACAAACAGGTCTATATCGCCAATCACCGCTACACCCGCCGCAATAGCCGCCGCCACCGCAGGCTCCTCGCGGGGGATGCCGGGGCTTAAAATTATTTGGCTGAATTGGCAGAGCAGCTCGGCGCTCAGCGCACCTAGATGAGGGCTGATGGTGGGGAATTCGGCCTGCACTGCCGCCAAGTTAGGCGGGGCCAGGCGCGAATCGGCCAGGGCAAAGGGCCGCCCTGTGCGAGCCAGAAAACGAGCCACCGATAAACCTGTGGCGCCCAGGCCCAACACTAGGGTGGTGTGTGAGGAGGCAATTAAACTCATAGGGGGGCAGTTTCTCGGCTCGTGACAAGGCGCAGGTATGGTGGCATCAACGCAGTTTTAAGGTGGCAAGGCCGAACAATACGAGAATCACGGTGATAATCCAAAAACGCACGATCACCTTCGGCTCGGGCCAGCCTTTGAGTTCAAAGTGGTGGTGAATAGGCGCCATGCGGAAAATGCGCTTGCCGGTGAGCTTAAAGGAGGCCACCTGCAAAATCACCGAGACGGTCTCCAGTACAAAGATGCCGGACATAATAAAAAATACTATTTCATGGCGCACCATCACGGCCACCAAACCCAAGGCGCCGCCGAGCGCTAAGGCACCTACATCGCCCATAAACACTTGCGCCGGATAGGTGTTAAACCACAAAAAGCCCAGGCCAGCGCCAGCCAATGCCGCACAGAACACCACCAACTCACCGGTGCCCGGTACGTAAGGAATATGCAAATACAGGGCGAACTTAGCGTTGCCCACCAGGTAGGCGATGATGCCCAGGGCCGAACCCACCATCACCGTGGGCATGATGGCCAAGCCGTCTAAACCATCGGTGAGGTTAACCGCGTTGCTCGCCCCCACCACAACCAAGTACACCAGCAGGATATAAAACACGCCCAGATCAAGGGCCACATTTTTAAAGAACGGCACATACAGCTGGGTCTCGGACGGCAGGCTGGCCGTGCTGTACAAATAAATACCCACCGCGAGGGCGCCTAGGGATTGCCAGATATATTTCCACTTGGCGGGCAGGCCCTTGGAGTTTTTTTCAATCACCTTGCGGTAGTCATCCACCCAGCCCACCAGGCCATAAACCACCAAAATAAACAGCAGCGCCCAGACGAAGCGGTTGGTCAAATCCGCCCACAACAACAAACTGACACAAATGGCGAATAGTATGAGGGTGCCGCCCATAGTGGGAGTGCCGGACTTGCTCAGGTGGCTTTTGGGGCCATCGGTGCGCACGGATTGGCCCATTTGCTTGCTTTCCATGGTGCGGATAAACCAAGGACCGGCCAAGAGGGAAATCCCCAGCGCCGTCAGTACGCCCAAAATGGCCCGCAGGGTGAGATATTGCACCACGCCCAAAATATGTAATTGCGCCTCAAAGTGCTGGGCGAGCCAAAGTAACATCTAATTGCGCTCCGGGTTGTTTAGTAAGTGTTTGCGTCCAAGGCCAGCAGGCCTTCAACAATCTGTTCCATGCGCGCGCTGCGGGAGCCTTTAATCAGGCAGCTAGCCGCAGGGCTGAGCGCGGGTTTGAGCGCCGCGACTAATGCCGCTTGGCTGGCAAAATGGCGCGCGCCGGGGCCAAAGGCCTCACTGGCGGCGGCGCTTAATTCACCTACGGTATACAGCTGATCAATGCCCGCTCGCTTGGCTAACTGGCCAATGCTGCGGTGCTCGGCTAGAGCCTCCTGCCCCAGTTCTTTCATATCCCCCAGCACCAGTAGGCGGGGGCTTGGGCGCTCGGCCAGATATCCAATCGCGGCGGCCACCGAACCGGGGTTGGCATTGTAGGTATCATCAATGAGGATTGCACCTGTTGGCGCAGTTTTCGCTTGCATGCGGCCCTTTTCGCCGCTAAATGCGGCTAAACCCGCTTGAATGGCCGCAGGTGATATGCCCGCCGCCAAGGCCATGCTCGCCGCCGCCACCGCATTGGCCACATTGTGTTTGCCCAGCACAGCAAGTTCGATGGGCACAACGCCGCCGTCCATCACCCAGTCAAAACCCCAGGCGCCGTTTGGCAGGCTGTGTAAACCGCTGGCCCGGCTCAGGCTGCAGCGCGGGGTGCCACTGGGTGCGACAGGTTGCAGGCTAAAGCCAATTTTGTGTTGCGGCAGCGCCTCGATGGCTGCACAGGCCTCCTGCGCGTAGGCATCATCCAGATTCAGTACCAGTGTACCCGTCGGGCCTAAGCCGGAATAAATGCGCAATTTCTCCTCGCGAATAGCCGCTAAGGAGCCAAACCCTTCCACATGGGCGGGCAACACATTATTTACTAGGGCTACATGGGGGCCTGCCAAAGCGGTGAGGTAGGCGATTTCATCGCGCCCACTAGCGCCCATTTCAATCACCGCGAACTTATGGCTAGGCCGCAACTGCAGCAGGGTCAGCGGCACCCCTAGGTGGTTGTTGAGGTTGCCAGCGGTGGCCAGGGTCGAGCCCGCCTGTTCACCAATACTTTTTAACATGCCCTTCACCGTGGTTTTGCCACAGCTGCCGGTAATGGCAAACAAGGTGCCGTGAAACTGCTCGGCCCGCCAGCGGCTAGCAATTTTGCCCAGCGCAGCAATTGTGTCGGCGACGAGAATTTGCGGCAGCTGCAGATGCTCATCCAACTGCTCCACTACAGCAGCGGCGGCGCCAGCGGCGGCCACTGCGGCCAAGTACTGGTGGCCGTCAAAGTTAGGGCCTTTGATAGCGAAAAACACATCGCCCGCTTTGAGTGTGCGGCTATCGGTACAAACAGTGCTCACCGATAGGTCGTCACCCACCAAGGTGCCCTCGGCGACCTGCGCCCAAGTTGCCAAATTCATCATTTATAAAGTCTCAGAACGCGGATACAGCGCCAGGGCCGCCTGGGCCTGCGCTATATCACTCATGGGTAGAATCTGTGTGCCAACCAGTTGATAGGTCTCATGCCCCTTGCCCGCCAATAACACCCAGTCATCAACCGCCGCCGCCGCAATACTAGCCGCTATGGCCGCTGGGCGATCCACTTGCACAAGCCAGGGGGAGCGCTTTAGGCCGCTGGCAATATCGGCCAGAATCTGTTGCGGGTCTTCGCTGCGCGGGTTGTCGCTGGTAATCACAACTCTGTCGGCGCCAGCCTCCGCCGCTGCCGCCATCAACGGGCGCTTGCCCTTGTCTCTATCGCCGCCGCAACCAAACACCACCCACAGCCTGCCCGTTGCGTGCACGCGCACTGCAGCCAAGGCTTTTTCCAGCGCATCCGGCGTGTGGGCATAATCAACCACTACCTTAGGCACCCCCGGCAAGCTGAGCAGGTGCATACGCCCCGTCACAGGTTGCACACCGGCCAGCAAATGCGGCAGCTGCGGCCAGGCCTCGGGGTGCAAGGCAAGTAAAGTAGTTAGGCTGGCGAGCAGGTTCTCCACATTAAACCGCCCCAACAGCGGCGCTGTTAACCGCTGCCGCCCCTGCGGGCCTACCAGATCAAAGGCGATTCCCTCGGTGGTGTAGCTGCAGGCCTCTGCCACCAGGTCTCCCGCCGCCTGCAGTGCATAGGTCAACACACGTGTGCTCGGCGCTATGCCCATCTGCATTTTGCGGCTGTAGGCGTCGTCCTGATTGAGCACTGCCAGAGGCAACTGCGGCCAGTGAAAGAGCCGCTGCTTCGCCTCGGCATAACGCTCCATATTGCCGTGGTAATCCAGATGATCGCGGCTGAGGTTGGTATATACCGCAGCGGCAAATTGCACCCCATCTACCCGCCCCTGATCGAGCGCGTGGGAGGAGACTTCCATCGCCACCTGTGTAATGCCCTCATCGACGAGGCTGCGCAAAATACGCTGTAGGTTGATAGCGTCCGGCGTGGTTTTACCCGTGTCGGTAAGCTCGGCGGCCCAATGGCCAAAGCCGAGCGTGCCGATCACCCCACCCTTCTGGCCGCTGGCCGCTTCCAGCAACTGAGCGAGTAAAAACGCCGTGGTGGATTTGCCGTTGGTGCCGGTAATACCAATGAGCCTCATGTGCTGGCTGGGATTGCCGTAAAAGCTCGCCGCCCAGTTCGCCACGTGAGTTTTGGGGCTGGGAAGTGCCAGCAGCTGCTCGGTCGCAACCGCAGGCAGTGGCAAGGCCTCATCCACCGCAATCCAGCGCGCGCCCTTGTGCAGCGCCTGGGCAATATGCGCACTGCGCAGCGGTTCAGCCGCGAGGGCAAAAAACACATCGCCAGGCACTACCTGGCGACTGTCCAACTGCAGGCCGCCAGCCTCAAGCGGTGCCCGAGTTGCATCGATATTCGGCAAAAAGGCCCCGAGGGGCCTTGTGTAGTAACCTGTCATGGGCTGGCCGCTGCCACGTGGCGCGGTAGCGCCGGAGGCACATTAAGCAGGCGCAAAGAGCCATCCGCCACCTTGGCAAATACCGGCGCCGCCACATCCCCCCCGTAGTAGCTGCCTTTGGTCGGCTCGTTAATCACTACCACGGAGACAATCTCCGGGTTATCCGCTGGCGCCATGCCTGCAAAAATCGCCACATATTTATTCTCCGCATAACCGGTTGCATCGACTTTATGCGCCGTGCCGGTTTTACCGGCGAAGGTGTAAGACTCTAGCCGCGCGCGATAGGCAGTACCGCCGGGCTGCACAACCGTTTTGAGCATTTCTTGCACCTGCCCCACCACCTTAGGCGCCACGATTTGCTGTGGTTTTTTGTCCTCTAAAATTTTTGCATCCTTTTTAAGCAGGCTCACAGAGCGAAATTGCCCTTGATTGGCAATCATCAAATAGGCCTGCGCCAGCTGCAAAGGCGTGGCACTCATACCCATACCAAACGCCAGTGTCGCGCGCTCAATCGGCTGCCATTTCGCGTGGCTAGGTAAAACACCCGCGCTCTCACCGGGGAAACCAACACCGGTAATTTCGCCGAATCCGCATTTATGCAATAAATCGCGCACCGATTGAGGCTCCAAATCCAACGCCAATTTACTAATCCCAATCTGACTGGATTTTTGAATAATCGTGGTTAAATCAATAGGCCCCAAATTGTGTTTATCTTTAAGCGTTTTGCTACCCACCTGTAAATAACCTGGGCTGGTATTAATAATGGTATCCGGTTTGTAGCGGCCCGTTTCAAGCGCGGCCATAACGGTAAAGGGTTTTATGGTAGAGCCGGGCTCCACCACATCCGTAATAGCGCGGTTGCGCAAATTATTTAAAGGCACATTGGTGCGATTATTAGGGTTAAAACTTGGTTGGTTGGCCATCGCCAAGATTTCGCCAGTTTTCGCATTTAACACCACCACACTGCCGGACAGCGCACCGCGCTCTTCAACCTGAGCTTTTAGCGCCTTGTGGGCAACATACTGCAAACGTAAATCAATGCTCAATTGCACATCTTTACCTGCCACAGCGGATTTTTTCAGCCCCAAATCTTTTACCACATTGCCTTTTAAATCCTTAATAACCTCTTTAGTGCCTGGGCTACCGGTTAACCATGTGTCTAACGCCAGCTCCATCCCCTCTTGGCCGTGATCATCAATATTGGTAAAACCAACTAAATGCGCAGCAACCTCCCCTGCAGGGTAATAACGCTCATATTCCTCTTCCACACCCACACCGGGAATTTGCAGCTGAGTAATTTCTTCCGCATCGTGAGGCGGCAATTTGCGTGCGAGGTAAATAAATTTACGATCAGCATTGGCGGCAATTTTTTTCTCGATTTCAACCGTAGAGAGTTTTAATGCCTTAGCCAAACGCGGAAAATCCCGACTGTCAATTTTCTGCGGATTGACAAAAATAGACTGCACAGGCGTGCTCACTGCCAGCAGCTCACCATTGCGGTCGGTAATCATGCCCCTGTAGGCGCTAATTTTTTCCTGCCGCAAAGTGCGCGACTGGCCCTGCTGCTGTAAAAAATCATAGCCGCGCTCTTGGCCTGGCAATACTTGTAATTGCGCCAAATGCCAAATCATCGCGCCCGGCATAATGCCGAGCAGTGCGCACAATAATGTTAATCGCCATTTGGCGAGCAAACGAATCATGGTGTGTCCTTAATTAAAACACTGTTGTTCTTCTTCATAGGGCATCCTTAGGCAAAGCAATAAAACGCACATTACTTGGATTAACCATATGCAATTGCTCACCAGCCACACTCTCCACCCGCGCATAGGCGGCCATGGAACTTTTCTCTAACATCAATTGGCCCGATTCCACTTGCAGGGCCGTTAATTCTCGGCGTGTATTTTCCAAACTGGCCGTAGCCTTGCGCGCTAAATGCGATTCATACACCACGGCTAAGGCAGACACCAAACAGCCTATCCACAGCAGTGCAATAATCAAAAAACGGCTCATGACAAATACTTATTTTTATTCAAAGGTTCCTGCCCAGCAGGGCGCAATTTTTCCGCCACCCGCAACACCGCGCTGCGTGCACGCACATTATTTTTTAACTCTTCACTACTGGCTTTGATCGGCTTACTCACCAGTTCCATGGTGCGGTTAATTTGATCGGCGCGAATCGGCAGCCCTTTAGGGAAATCCTCCCCCTTGGCACCCTCTTTAAAAAAACGCTTGACCAAGCGATCTTCCAAACTGTGAAAACTAATCACCGCCACGCGTCCACCGGGTCTTATCACCTCAAATGCCGCGCTTAAGCCCTGTTGTAAATCGTCTAATTCTTTATTGATAAAAATACGGATAGCCTGAAAAACACGTGTCGCCGGGTGTTTTTCCCGCTCCCACTTAGGGTTGGCTGCCGCCACTACATCGGCTAAATCTTTTGTGCGCTCAAAGGGCTTTTTCTGCCGCCGCTCGACAATCGCACGTGCTATTCGGCGCGCAAAACGCTCTTCGCCATAATCAAAAAAAACCTGCATCATCTGCGCTTCTGCTGCACTGTTAATCCACTGCGCAGCATTTTGGCCACAGGAAGTATCCATACGCATATCAAGTGGGCCGTCCTGCATAAAACTAAACCCGCGCTCGGCTTGATCCAATTGCGGCGATGACACACCTAAATCCATTAATACACCGCTTATGGCGCCCTTGAGATTTAATTCAGTAATCACCGCAGCAAGATCGGCAAAACTGCTGTGTATCAGCTGTAAACGCGCGTCAGTAGCAAACGCTTGGCGCCCATAGGCAATAGCCTCAGGATCCTTATCGAATGCCAACAAACGCCCGTGTTCACCCAAGCGCTGCAATATTTCCCGCGTATGACCGCCGCGACCAAAGGTGCAATCGATATAAATACCGTCAACATCCTGTACCAGCGCATCCACCGATTCGCGCAACAATACCGAGCAATGTAATTCCTGGCTCACAATGAAAGGCTCAACATTTCAGGCGGTAAGTCGGCATCAGAATCGTCAGCCAAAGTGCGCAACCAAGCCGCCTCATCCCACAATTCAAATTTTTTCCCCAAGCCCACCAGCATTAAATTCTTATCCAAGCCCGCGTAATCGCGCAGCGTTGGCGGAATCAATAAACGCCCTGCACCATCGAGTTCCAGAGGCGTTGCATAACCAATTAATAAGCGCTGAGCGCGCAATGCGGCTTTGTTAAAACTCGGCAGAGCTTCGATTTTGGGCAAGATTTGCTCCCACTCAGGTTCTGGGTACAACAGCACACAGCGATCTTGGGTGTGGGCCGTCAGCACCACGCGCCCTTGGCATACAGACGCGAGGGACTCCCGGCATTTCGCCGGTACCGCAATGCGGCCCTTCGCATCCATATTGATCGCGTGACTACCTTGGAACACTCATCCCCACCCTTAAGCTCATTTACCCCACCAACCCCCACAAAAAAACACTTTTTACCACTTCGATACACTATATGCGGGAAGCCAGTAAAGTCAAGGCGAGCGGGCGGAAAGCGGCCTAAATTGGCAAGCCAAAGCGTAAGTTAGCGCCCGCTTTGAACAAAAATCGAGCGGCTGACGCTGGCGCGAGAAACGACGGGAGTTAATTCAGCAGGTGAGCGACATCAGCGCCGCAACTCCTTGGCTGCACACAGGCAAGGTGGGAGGATGTGCAATCAACACAGGTTGGAGGATTGTTATTCACCCGGCGAGTGTTGGTAGCGGGTGATAATAGGTGCGGCATGGATGCCACAGCGGCGGTCAAAGCCTCCGAGTTAAACAAGAGGTATGGGTAAACGATAAGGCCTTAAGCCAAAGGATTGAGCGAAGAGTGCGGCCTATTCCTACGGATCTGTTCGCTGAGCCTGAAAGGACGCCAAAAAGGGTGGGATGTCGCTGGCAGGCAGCGGTTTTGAATAAAAATAGCCTTGAAACACATCACAGCCTAAGGCTACCAAATGCTGTACCTCTTCGCTGGATTCAACTCCTTCGGCCACCAGCATCAAATTCATCCGCTTGGCGATGGAAATAATCGATTCGACAATTAATACATTATGTGGGTCAGCAAAAATATCGCGCACAAATGCCCGGTCAATTTTAATCGTATCCAAATGGAAATTCTTCAAATACTGCAATGACGAATAACCAGTACCAAAATCGTCAATACTAATTTGCACGCCCAAAGCACTGATCATGTTGAGTGTTTTTACCACCTCGGTGGCCGAAGTAAGCAAGGTACCCTCGGTAATTTCGATTTCCAACAAACGGGCGTCAAACTGCTCGCGCTCCAAAATACTGTGTAAATCGCCGTATAAATCTTGTTTAAAATGATCAACAGAAATATTGACAGAGATCATTAGCCTACGGCCATGAAAATACGAGCATTGCTCCGCCCATTGCGCCATAGTTTTAACCGCTTGAGTTATAACCCAGCGCGTCAAATCAATAATACAGCCATTTTCTTCCGCGATGGGGATAAATTCCAGCGGCGAGATAAACCCCAGCTCCGGTGTATTCCAGCGCAAAAGCGCTTCAAAGCCCACCACTTCTTGGCGGCTGTAGGAAATTTTCGGCTGGAAATGCAACGCCAACTCATTATTCGCTATAGCCTTTTGCAGCGCTCGCTCGATGAGTTTATGGCGCTCGTACTGGATATACATCTCCCGCGTAAATACACGATAGGCGTCCTTACCCGCTCGCTTGGCGGCATACATGGCCATATCGGCGGATTTTAATAATTTCTCCGCATACTGCGCATCTTGTGGGTAGGCAGCTATACCAATACTGGCGGAGACAAAAATACGTTTTTCTTTAATCGCGAACTCGCGCCTAAAAGTGCGTAATATCCGCTGCGCTACTTTTAATAAGTCTGCCTCGGTGTCTATTTCACGCAACAAAATGGTAAATTCATCACCCCCCATGCGAGAAACCAAATCGTGATCGCGCACACAGGATAACAAACGCTTGGAGGCCGCTTTTAACAAACGATCCCCATAGTCGTGACCAAACCCGTCGTTAACCTCCTTAAACTTATCCAAGTCGATAACCAACAAGAAAAATGGTTTACCGGTACGCTCCCCCTCTTTTATCTGCTCGGCCAATACACGATTAAAATTAGCGCGGTTGGAAAGCCCTGTTAAGGAGTCAGTAAAGGCAGACAAAATCAACTGCTTTTCCGCGAGTTTCTTCTGACTAATATCGCGAATAATTAAATTATTCAAGCGGACATTATTAATCTCCTGCGGCCAGGCGGTTAGATTTAACACCAGGTTAGCGCCGCGCTTGTCAGCGGCAAAATAGTCCTCCTCGCCTTTGCCATCGATCAAAAAGGCAATATCACTTACCACATCTTGTGATTGACCACGTTTAATCCCCAAAAAACTAATATGCTTACTGATGAGTGTTCTGCGATCATAATGAAACAAATTTTCCGTCTTGTTATTAAGATCAATAATATAACCCGCTGAATCCGTTTTAATGTAGGCGTCATTCACTGAGTTAATAAAGCGCTGAAACAAACTCTTATCAGACACCACCATAAAAAATAACGGCTCTGATTGATTTTTTGAGCGCGAGAAGGTAATGGAGGCAGGGAAAACGTCACCCGAGGAATTAACCGGCAGCAGATCCTCAAATACCAATATTTCGTCCGCACATTCCATGGACTTTAGATGACTAAATATGGCGTTGACTCGCTGATGACACTGCACGTCGAATAAGCTGTGCACCTCGTCAATAATCATTTCAGTGGAGGTGCGCCCAAACATGGATTCGGCCGCAGGACTAAACAACTCAACACAACCACGGCCATCAAAAACCACCAGCGCATCCGTCGATGTGGATAAAATATTGTCGAGTAAATTCTGTTGGTACTCAAAAGCTTTTATCAGGTTAAAACGCTCACTGACATCACTGATCCCAACCAGGATAAAGGTATCATTAGCATCCTGCAGGAAAGAAAAAGATACGGTGATATAACTGACCGGCGGACGGCTGATCGGTAAACTGATGACATTTAATTCAGCGCTGCGCAACCGCATGGCCTCGACAACTTCTTCGAAGGTTCGACAGCATACTAAATCAGAGCGGCTAAAATCTAATAGCTGATCCAAATGGACGCCCACTGGATTGGCGATCAAAATCGCTAGGGCGCGCTGATTAATATCAAGCACAATGCCTTCGCAATCACACAGCAGCATGGGTACAGGTAAGGAATGGAGCAAGACTCCAATTTGACCGGCCATATTAAATAAACTTCTTGATGGTCCCGATCACACTTTCACCACGGAAAGGTTTAATGATCCAGCCTCTAACCCCCAACTCTTTACCGCGCTCTTTTGATACGCGGTCGAATTCAGTGGTCAGCATAATAAATTGCGTGGTGCAATCCGGCAGTTCCTGCCGAACCCGCTCGATCATGGTTAAGCCGTCCATTACAGGCATATTGATATCGACTATAGCCAGAGGAATGTCTTTGTGTTCCTTGAGCAACAGGAAACCCTCCAAGCCATTGCAGGCGATGAGCGAATCAATCCCATGTCCTTTCAGAAACGAGGAGACCTCGTTTACCATCACAGCCGAGTCATCAATCAACATGACTTGTGCCATAGACCTACCTCCACCCTTTTAATTGATATACCAGGCCCTCTCGCCGCCCGCTTGTTTATTTTAGATCAAGATGGCTATGTTGTACGAAAACCTCAATATATAAACTACACTGATAAAATTGGGCATTGCCGCAGGCTGCAAGCCCACATGCCCAGGCTATGGATGCCTGAGCAATATGGTTAACACTATCAATATCCACACACTGTAATGGCTATATAAAGGCTGCACCATGCTAGCATTGACGCGAACCATTCACCCCATCAGCTGCAGTGCGATTGGGTGTACCATTTTGGTGTACGACAAAAACGATGAAGCGGTGGAGCTGATTAAATCCCTCTCCGCCGACGGCACTGTCGTGACCCCAGAACAGGAAGATATGGATATACTCGAGACCATTGCACAGTTGAACCTCACACAAAGTGATATTTGTGCAGTTTTTTTGAGTGAAGAATTTGACAGCAGCGGGCTCACCGGAATTGATATAGCAAACCGAATCCACAGCACTAAAAGCAATATACCTATATTTATGCGTTTGGCAGGCACTCGCACGCTCAATGACCTAGCGCCAGAAGATAGGCAGTCGATTACCGGCTGCTACAATGCCAGCAACCCAGAACAACTCAAGAAAATCACCGATCATTTTTTATATGGCTTTTATTTCCCCAACTATTTGATTCATATTTTTATTGAAGCGGGGCTATTCACACTCAACTCTGCCATTAAAAATTGCGAAATAAAAAGCTCGGTGCCATTTTTAATTTACGACTACAGCTTAGCCACCGAATTTACCAGTATACTTCCCATTCAATTGCCGTTTGGCAATGGTGCGATTACCTTCTCCATAAATGAAAGTGATGCGCTGAATTTGATTGAGAATGAGCATACGGGCCTCACCAGCACACAAAACTCCAACGACCACTGCAATCAGTTTATCAGCGAAATCACCAATCAGTTTTGGGGTAAGGTGCGCCGAATGTGCCAGCTGGCCTACGGCAACGAACAACATAGAGCGCCCGTCAACATTCCGATAATTGTCAACCACAAACAAAAATACATTAATTTCGGCAACCACACGCCTCAGTTATGCTTTCGCTATTTATTAATTAAAAATCATCTTATCCCCGAAGCGATCAACGTGGAGTTTAAGATTATTTTTAACAGCATTTTAAGGCCGAAAGATTTTTACGAACTGGTACCCCGCACGACCAACCCTATAGATGACGACCACTTTGAAGCCTTTCCATAACACGGGCAGGCTTGGTGTTTATTGTGGGCACCTCCGAAAATCCACTTTTCGCGCCCTCGCTTAGGTTTTTTCGTGCGTAATCGGTCATTTATACCGCATAAACTCCCTCATTCGGCTTTGGCATCCTCGACTTTGGCTCCTGCGTCGTTCTAACGCCTAAATCCATTTAGGCGTTCGTCGCTCTACCTCGATTACATTCCCGATGAAATTCCACCGCCCCATCCATGGGGCCCTCCTGCTTCCCTGCAGTCGTCCGCGCGAACATGCCTCGCGATCATCACGAAAAGTGAATTTCCGGAGGTGCCCTTGTTTTTACCACCACGAAATACGAGCGGCTACGTTCGTCTCATCAGCATGGAATGAAAATAACCAGCCATTGCGCTCGCACAGCCGTTGCACTATACCCAGGCCTAAACCATATCCGTGAACGGGCGAGACGTCCGCTTGCCTGTGCCTGCCGTCATGGTTCTTTTGATTGGTAATGAGTAACTCGCGTTCTTTAATGAGAATAGTGATCGGCCCTTGCCCTGCAAGGGTGTGCTCGAATGCATTGCGCACCAGATTATTAACTGCGCTAGAAAAAGCCTGTGGATGCCCGCAAACTCTGGGCGCTGCCAGATGCTTGATGTCAACATCAACGCATTTGCCGCTTAACAAGTGGCGCTGCTGGTCCACTGCCTGGCTCACCACAGGCTCGACTAAAAACTGCTCGTCATATAATCCATCGTCGGTTTCGCGGGCGAGGCACAGGAACATTTCAATCGTGGTCTTCATGTCGAGCGTCGCACGCCTTATACGATCAATCACCTTCGCATCACCTGCGGATAAATCGCTGTGTTCCAGCAATTCCAGTGCGCCCGTTATCACCGTTATGGGCGTGCGCAATTCGTGGCTGGCTGAACTGGTGAAGTAGCGCTCCCTCGCAACGAATGCACCGATACGCTCTAGGGTTTTTTCGATGGTGGCGGCAAGCAAGCCAACCTCATCATCGCCGAACTGGCTGGACTCTATGCGTTTGTAATCTCCAGCTGAAAGGTGCTCAAGGTCTATATCCGCCACCACCTTGGCCAACTGTGCAACAGGGGCCACCGCCTTACTTATGACAATAACGCCCAGCCCAAAACCAAGCGTGCCAAGGATCCCCACGATGCTGGCGATGATAAGCAACCACCACCAATCCTCAGACGAGGCAGACTCGATGGTGGAAACGTCGAAAACAACATAGGCACGCCCCAGGTGATTGTCAGCGGGTATCACCGCTACATGTAACTCTTCGCGTTCAAATTCGTACAATCCCTCTGCGGGGTTTGCCTGTGCCCAGGCCCGAAGTGTAGGTGGCAAGTTACCAACCTCCTCGTAGCCACGAAGGTTCGTCGTCAAGGCGGGATAACTGTCGGCGGCATGCTGCAGCTGTTTCTGCAGCACATGATCCTCAGTCAACTTAATCGCGGCGAAGAAGGCGAAGCCCCAGGCAACGCTTAGCACAGCAACACACAGTGCAAAGGCAATGGCGATGCGCTGGCGCAAGCTGCGCCGGTACATTACTGACTATCCTCTGCACTATTAGGCTCCGCAATGCGGTATCCAACACGATGTACCGTGTGAATGAGCGGGTTATCAAACGGCCTGTCAATCGCCTGTCGCAGTTTGTACAGATGCGTGCGCAGCGCATCGCCATCGGGGCGCTCATCAGCCCACAACAAAACTTCGAGGTCTTCGCGAGACACAACCGAGGGTGCAGCTTCCATCAGCCGTTCCAGTAGTTTCATGCACGCCGGGGTGAGATCGACCCGCCGCCCCGCGCGATGGACTTGCAGCGTAGATCGGTTCAAGGTGAGATCAGCAAAACGTAACAGGTTGTCGGCTTTGCGGCGGCTGCGTTTGTACAGCGCTTGCAGCCGCACATGCAGCTCTTGCAAAGCGAATGGCTTCACCAGATAGTCATCGGCGCCCGCCTCAAAACCCTTCAGTTTATCCTCAAGCGTATCTCTGGCCGTGAGCATAAGTACGGGCATTTCTAAGTTGGCCTCCGTGCGCAGCTTTTGGCAGAAACGCAGGCCATCCATCCCTGGCAGCATCAGGTCCAGCACAATAATGTCGTACGGATTCGTCAATGCCAGGTGCATAGCACTTATACCGTCATAGGCAAAATCCAGGATATAGCCGTGCTTTTCGAGATACGCGGCAATGTTTGCACAGATATCGCGGTTGTCCTCAACAATCAAGGCTCTAATCGGTGCGGCCCCCAGCCTGTGTAGCATCGCTTACCGCCCCTTCCAGGCATAGTCCAGCCGCAGGCCAATGAGTGGCTCGGCCTCGCTATCGTCTTTCACTACCACACCTCGGCGGTAGTCAAAGTCAGAGTCATCGCTTGAGGCGGCTGCCGTTGCGTTAATAACATCGAGAAAAGCGGTCACGTCTATTGGACCAAAGGCGCGTCTGTAGTCGACGCGGACGTTTACCAGGCTGTAACCGCTTTTGCGGCCGACGTTACGCTCAGTGATCTCTTTTGAGTAGCGCATAGGTTGCCCGGCCCCCAGCACGTCCGAATGAACAATAAACGTTTCGTCCGGCCTGCCGGAGAGATATTTGTAACGCGCGGCCACCTTCCAGCGGTCGTTAATTTCCCAGGCCAAGCCGAGGGTGGCGACGTGCTGGCGGTTGAAGTCGGCGGCTACTTCACCGCGACCATCCTTACGGTCAATGACCACATCGTTATAAGAATAGGTTGCGGTGGTGTAAATGCCTTCATTAATCGTTCCCTTGAGCACAATATCCGCGCCGTAGGATGTGCCCTCACCAATGTTTGCAAAGGTGCCGTTGACCCGATCAAGGTCTACAACCAGATCCTCGAGCTTTTGATAATAAGCTTCAGTCAGCATCGACCAGCGGTCAAAGGGGAAATATTCAAAGCCAATACTCGTGTGCGTCATTTGCTCAGTTTTCAGGTCGTTTGACTCATTCGCGGCAAGTTGTAAATAACGCGGCGACTGATGGAATAACCCCCCGGTGGCAAAATATCTGAGCCTGTTGTTAGCCGGCCGCCAATTGACGCTGAATCTGGGCGAGGCGAAGCGTTCATCCGCGAAGCCGTCCTGCTCAAACCGCACACCCGTACCAAAATCCCACTCGCCGCGCTCAAACACCTGATTTAGGTAGCCCGCGTAGTTTGTTTCTTTGCGGTTTAATGATGAGTTGGTGTTGGCGGGCGTTAGCACAATAAAACGCTGATCCGGGTTTGGCCTGAAGTCATCACTATCGTAGGTGTATCGATTCCAGTCGCCAGCCAATACTGTGTCGTAATCCAGTTCAATTTGGGTGGTTTGAATACCGGTAGTGAACACGCCCCATTGATTCGGGGTTTCAAAATCGCTGCGCCAGCCGATTTCTTGCTCATTTTCACCGATGCTAATAATGTCCTCCCGCACAGGAAAACTCGATGCGGGGGAGCCAGGCGGTACGAGATCAGGAAATGCTTCCCCCTCTGAACTCATCTTGTCACTTTTGCGGTAATAAACCCTATTGCTCCAAACGGCTTCTTCTGCGACTAATGATCGCACTGTGATGCCGTATAAATCGCTGTTTTGTTTGACATCCTGTAGCGCGGCATCCTGGAAATTCGGCGATGCAAAAACGTGTTTCACGCCGCGAGTGTAGTCCTCGAATGTATCAATCAACAGTAGTTCGAGGGTGTGATCCTCGTTGAGGGGCATAACCGACTTCACTATGACATCCCTCAATAGCGGCTCACCAATGTCCAGCTCTTCGATGGTTTCAAAAAAAGCCCCGAAGTCCAGTCGTCGCGCAGAAACGAGCAGAGTGGAGTCTTCTATGATACCGGCCGGGCCGTCATAGCCTACTTCATAACCTGCCAGGTCAAAGCGTAGGCTTGCTGAGGGGCTTGGATTGCCATCGGCCACTTCCAGCTTGAGGAGCGATGCGGTCCGGCCACCATACGCAGGCCCCCATCCACCCGGTGAAAACTCGGCGCCACCGATCACATTGGGTGCAAAAATCGAGAAGCGGCCTCCGCCACCCACATCTTCGTCTTCACCCAGAGTTGCATCAAAATGCACGGCCTTATCAAAAGGAAATTCATCCACGAATAACAAATTATCCCTTGGCCCGCGACCGCGCACGCTAAAGTTGGCGAATTCACCGGTGGCGGCCAAGCCAGGTAACCCATCCAGTGACAGGAGCGGATCTGCACCACCCCCAACGGCATCGCGCAGGGCTTCTCTATTGAGATAGCTGCTGGACGCTGACGCAAATTCGCGCGCCCGCAATCCTTCAACCAGCACCTCGTCAACCGCTGGCTCTTTGAGTAATTCAAATTCAATTTGTATATTTTTACGCGTTATCACGCGCACGCTTGGCTCATAGGATGACGAAAACCCGCTTTTGGCTACATTGACCAAGTAGAGACCGGGGTCGAGCTGTTCAACGACGATGCGACCTTGCGCGTCGGTTGCGAGCGATTGCCTGGCATTGGTTTCTCGCTCCGTGATTGTGACCTGCACGCTTGGGAGAGGCCGGTCAGTAATCTGATCTTTTACCAGGATGGTCATCCCACCGGGCGCCTCAGCTGCGTGGGCGACAAGTGGCACGCCGATCAGCAATCCCCATAGAGCCAACCAGGCCACCCGCCCCAACCCCCTGCTCATTTTGCTCAATTGCCTGCTCATAATTGCTATCCCCCTAGAATCGGCCGTGTTTAAGTGATGAAAACACGAGGAGGTTAGCAGCGCGAATGTCACTAAAAAGTCGCCAAAATGTGACCGCTAAATTAGCGATCTCCATCACCATCAACGAACGGTTGCATGGCATTTATGCACTACCGCTTAGGTAATAGAGGTAACTTTGGGGTGCTCAATGTTAATGATGACTTTATTACCTCGGCGGGCCTCAGTGCTGGGTTAATAGCTGCGGCATGATGACGGCTTAAACCAACATTTATTCGCAACACCTAAGGAGTTACAAGAGTGAGCGGCTGTATAGCGGTGGTATTACAAAAACGTGCTCTTTATCCTGGGTATTAGCAATTAACACATCACGCCATTACAAAAGCCGCGTATAAACAAGCCTGAAATTGTGGCCTGCGTTAAAAATGAAGGGATTACGGAGAAGTTATACGGTGTTTTTAGACAATTAAGCGCGAGAAGCCATTTTTTAGCGGCGCTTTAAATAGCGAGGAAAGAAGAACAATAAACTATTGAATAAATTGGCGGCAGGCTAACACCACGCCAAACCCTGTAAAGTTTGGCGTGGTGTAGTGGATGGTTAGTTAGCTTTTAACAAACCGAGTTTGTAAGGCCTTGCGTCATAGGTACCGGTGTAACCACTGAGGTTGGCACCCTGATACAAAAACTGCATTTTACAGGCATCAATTTCCATTTTTTCATCGTAGCCGGAGCGGATCATTTCGCCGTGGCTAATTTGCCCACTCCAAGCGCCCGATGGGAAGGTCACATTGTTTAAACCGGCAAATGGATCGCTCTCAGAGGTTTTGTGCGGCACCCAGGGGCCATCTAAACTGGTAGATGTCCATGAGCGGAAGAAGCGCTTAGATTCAGCTGAACCCCAGCCCTCCACCAACAACAAGTATTTATTCACGCCTTTGAGCTTATAAACGTTGCCCGCTTCAAACAAAATACTTTGTCCGCCCGCACCCTGCACGTTCGCCACTTTAACTTGGCTGACGTTAAAGTTAGGGAAATTAGCAATGGTTGTGCTCACATAATACATTTTGCCATCGTCTTTAAAGAAGTAGAGATAACAATTAGCACTATCACAAATGACCCAATAATCTAAAGCGCCGCCGTATTGATCGTTGCCGGGCCAAAGTGTTTTAGGTGCGCTCCAACCGGATTCAATATTACTAGAGGTGGTGTATTTCGCTGGCCATTGCGTAAAGATGTACCACTTATTTTGCGGAGCGAAATAAAACACTTGTGGCGCAACGGTAGAGCTGCCGCCGGGCGCAAACGATTGATAGGTTCCAGATGCAGCCTGACTAAAATCGGCGAAACTGGTGTACATGGATTTATAACCGCCGTTATACACGGTGGCAAACACATGGTACTTGTTGTTGTAATAAACAATTGATGGGTCTTTAACAGACGCATCACCGTTGCGAGGATTAATTACCGGTGCAGCGGACGACGTCCAGCGAATAGAACTGGGCACATCACAGCCACCGCCGCCAGTGCCAGGATCCGTAACGGGTGGTTCTACAAACTTGCCGCCTGCATTTGAATAGATAGCAAAACCACCAATGGTTGCATTATCTACCGTAGCGGTCAGTTCAATGGTGAGTTTTTCATCGGCCACTCTGATGTTATTCACCACAACATCATAAGCCGTGTCTGCGCCGACCAAATCAAATAAATCAACATTTTGTACTGCAGGCTGGCCTTCTACGCTCACGCTAAAAATACGTGCAGCGCGAGTGGTTTGATACAACTCGGCAAAATGCAGTTTTACGCTGTAGGTAGAATTAGTTACCGGCACTTCATATTTAAAAGTCCCGTAACGCTCGGTTTGATACAGCGCGCCACCCGCAATAGCGTCGGTGGTTGAATTAGCTGTACCCGCTGAAGAGAAACGATCAGCTTGATATTGCACACCATTGAGCGTAACCGCTGGGCCGCCAGCATTTACGGCGTACACCAAGGAAGAGCCGGTTGGAATGCCGCCCGAGCTGGAGCTTGAACTGGACGAGCTGCTCGATGATGAACTGCTGCTGGAGGAACTGCTCGTTCTGCCCGAGGATGAGCTACTGGAAGATGAGCTGCTGGAAGAAGACGAACTGCTGGAGGAGCTTGAGGATGATGAGGAACTCGATGACGAATTTTCACCGGAACAAGCGGTTAAAAATGAAATTAGGGCTACGGAGGATAATAAACCCTGCCAACTAATGGGCCTTAGGCCACGAATCACTTTGCTAATTAAAAGTGCACTCATGTTACAAGTCTCAATGTTTTGATAAATAGTTGTTGACCTGCATTGTTTAACAACATCAATGCTAGGAGGGATTCGGTGGCATTACACTCAACCCAGCTCTTTTTATCGTTTCATCGCACAACACAAAACGTTAATTAATTTTAAAAAAAGGTGGATATCCTTATCCACTAAGAGGGCTAGCTGAGATTACCTATGAACATTACTGCTTGGGATTCTGTTTGATGTAATTCATCAACCAGGTTAACGAAGGACGCGCTTGACCATTGGCGGACATTAAGCCGGAACCCGTGATCCAAGTACTACCTTCAACATAACCCCAAATCGTTATACCCTTAACCGCTGGGTGCGCCCAAAATACGGGCATATGATTTTGGAAGTTCTGCAATTGTTGTTGATCGTTAGTTAAACCAATATCGTACTCAGAAATATAAATGGGCACTTTCAACTGGTTGTAAATATTATCCAACTGAGTCTTCAAGTTAGCGGCGGAATAGTTGGTAACATCATGAGACTGCATACCAACCGCGTCGATATAACCACCTTGTGCAAGCGGTTTAGCCAAGTCGATAAATTGCTGATGCTGATATTGGAAGGTGTTGTAATCATTCAAGATCAGAATAGAGTTGGGGCAGTATTGACGCGCTAATTGGAAAGCTTTTTGAATCCAGTTATTACCAAATGCGCGCTGTGCATAAGCCGCAGGCTGGTGACCCTGTACTGCTTCGTTCACCACGTCAATCATGGCGGTGTCGGGATAACGGGTACAATAATCGCGAATCCACTCTTCAATTTCTGCAGCCATATCCGAGGCGCTTAAAGAGTTATTCGTAGCCCAGGTTGGTGCCTGTGCGCCCCACACAAATGTGTGTGCTTTAACTGGAATTCCGGCCATACGCGCGTACTGATAAATACGGTCCAGCGGCGCCCAGTTATATTGATCGCGAGTGCCCTCCACAGAAGCCCATTTACCTTCGTTTTCAGGGGTGATTTGGTTCCAGTAGGTACCAAAATCAGAGCGCACAGCACCGCGAGTGGTGATATTACCGACGAACCACTTAGGTATTTTGCGGCCACCGCTGGAAGATGTACTGGTTGAGCTACTGCTGCTAGAGGAGCTAGAGCTTGAGGTTGATACTGGATCGGGTGCATCAACCGTTCCGGAGTAAGGACCAATATGGATCCAATCTAAATCCAAGAAATCAGTCGCGCCTGCAGTAATACGGATTTTCTGAATACCCGCAGTCAAACGCACACTACCCGCTTTCCAGGTTTTAAATTGCCCCCAGTCGGCAACATTCGGGATTTTAAATTCTCCGATCAGTGTTTGGTCGCACTGGGTGATTTTGATGGTTCTGCCTTCACCGACTGCACCGGAGCGCACATAAACATCGTAGGTTCCGGCATTTTGTACATACACGGAATATTCAAGGTATTCGCCATTGGTGATCCAACCCACAGCATTGCCACCGGAAATAGATTTAATATCCACGCCGGTATCAGTGCGATAGGCACCGCCTTCATTGGTTTCTGAGGAATCAGAGTAACCAGCGGGGTCAAAATCCTCGGCCTCAATTTTACCCGGCACTACCGCCGCAAAATTTTGGAAGGCTGCAGCATTAGTGCTTGGGCAAGTTGCGTGCACAGTGCCGCCGTTTGACGAGCTGCTGCTAGATGAACTGCTGGAAGACGAAGAGGATGAACTAGACGAGGAAGAACTAGAGGAGCTGGACGAACTGGAAGAGCTGCTACTGGACGAATCCTCGTAAACACCGCCGCATCCGGTCATCATTAAGCTGGCTAAAACAGCCAAACTCAAATGTTTTTTTATTAGAACGTGAGTCTTCATACAAGCACCTTATAAGTGATTTATCACGTTGAATTGGCTTTGGATTTATTATTAAACGCGGCAGTTACGCACCAAAACTAGGCCCAACGTGCTATAGCCACCACGGAGCTTCCATTACCAAACTCAACTGCTCATCACTTTACCAACTGCCTGGGGAAATTCTGGGTAATACCTCTCAATCCCACTCATTAGTTTTATTGTAAGACTAAAATATTAATTTTAGTTATGAACATCACACTCCAGAACTGGAATACACGCCAGCAGCGGCGCTAAAACAAGTGATAAAAACATATAAAACAATAATTTAAATTGGCTCTGATGAAGCCGTACAGGCGCGCAATGGAAAATATGTAAGCTCTTATTAACCGCGAGTTTTTTAACTGCTAGGTGCCTTTAAAAGCCGTGTTTATGGCGGTGATTTGCCACTAGGCTCTGCTTAAGCCTGCACAATAGAGCACTGCGCACTGACGCGCAGACTGCCAAAACCGAGGCAAGCATCGGTCGCCTGGCTACACTTGCATGGGCAATTTGAAACAAATTTTCTTAACTCAGCCACAAGGGTTCCTGAATTTAATAAACACCCGCTAGCAGTTTATTGAAATAGCAGCTTACTAGTTCTGGCGGCGTTAAATTTGGCGAAAAATCCTCATTTATAGGCAATTGCTCCTCGGCTTGGATTTTCACGTCACCCAGCCTTGATTTCACTCCCAGTGAAATTCTATCTTCCCAGTCCTCGGGGTCGTCCTGCATCCATGCAGTTGCCCGTTTTTTTTGCGGGGGCAGTCCAAAGTTGCCTTGCCAGGGCCTTCGCCGCCAACCTATTTCAACAGGCTGCTAGGCAGTGGCTCAATCGGCCCCATAAAATGACCGCCGCGCATTCAATCAAGGCCCCGCATGAAACACCTTCTTTATATACACGGCTTTTTAAGTGGCCCGGCATCCAGCAAGGCCAGCCAAACAATGGCGCACTTAAAACACAATGACCAATGGCAGGTGCATTGTCCCGCCCTATCCTCCTACCCGGATGTTGCCCACAGGCAATTGCAGCAGGTGATTGATAGCATTCCATTGCAGGATTTAGCCCTGGTGGGCAGCTCCCTCGGCGGCTTTTGGGCTAAGTATTGGGCGCAGCGCTACGACTTGCCCGCCGTGCTGATCAACCCAGCGGTGGCGCCCGATAAATTGCTGGCCCGCTACATAGGCCACCCACTGACCAATTATTACAGCGCCGATACCTACGTGCTGAATGAAAACCATGCGGCGTTTTTACACCAGTGTGATGCCGAGGCCCTGCTGCGCCCCGAGAATCTGTGGGTGTGGCTGCAAACGGGCGATGAAACCCTGGATTATCGCCAAGCCGCTGAGTATTACGCCGCCTGCCGCCTGGATATAGAAGAAGGCGGCAACCACAGTTTTGCAGGCTTCGAGGCGCGCCTGCCCGCCCTGCTGCAATTTTTTGCGGATTTTTGGGCTAAAAAAGGTATATTGCGCGCCTGATTATCCACAGGTAGAGAAGATTCCACGCGCTTATGGCCAGCTATACCGCAGAAGATATTGAAGTACTCACGGGCCTCGACCCAGTAAAAAAACGCCCTGGCATGTACACCGACACCACCCGCCCCAACCATTTGGCGCAGGAGGTGATCGACAACTCGGTGGATGAAGCCCTCGCCGGGCACGCCAAAACCATTGATGTCATCCTGCATAAAGACGGCTCGGTAAGTGTGACCGACGATGGCCGGGGAATGCCGGTGGACATTCACCCAGAGCAGGGCAAGCCTGGGGTTGAGGTCATTCTCTCTACCCTGCACGCAGGCGGTAAATTCTCCAATAAGAATTATCAATTCTCCGGCGGTTTACACGGCGTGGGTATTTCCGTGGTGAACGCCCTTTCCAAAATTCTGGAAGTCACCATCAAACGCGATGGCCAGGTGCACCGCATCGGCTTTAGAAATGGCGATAAATCCAAAGATTTACACGTTGTTGATAGCTGCCCCAAACGTCAAACCGGCACCGCCGTGCGTTTTCTGCCAGATCCGCAATATTTCGATACAGCTAAATTTTCCGTCTCCCGCATGCGCCATGTGCTGCGCGCCAAAGCTGTTTTGTGCCCCGGTTTACGAGTGAGCTTTTTAGATGAAGCCACCGGCGACAAAGACGATTGGTATTACGAAGACGGCCTAAAAGATTATCTAGCCGCCAGCACCCAGGGCTTTGAAGTATTGCCTCCCTCGCCCTTTGTCGGCCACTTCGCCTCCGAACACGCCGCCGTAGACTGGGCGGTGCAGTGGCTGCCCGAAGGCGGTGAGCTGGTGCAGGAGAGCTATGTAAACCTCATCCCCACCGCCCAGGGCGGCACCCACGTCAACGGCCTGCGCACCGGCCTGTTAGACGCCATGCGCGATTACTGTGAAATGCGCAATTTAATTCCGCGCGGCATTAAACTCGCCCCGGAGGATATTTGGAATAACATCAGTTTTGTGCTTTCGAGCAAATTAGCTGACCCACAATTCTCAGGGCAAACCAAAGAGCGTTTATCCTCTCGCGAGGCGGCCGCATTTGTTTCTGGAGTTGCCAAAGACGCCTTTAGTTTATGGCTCAACCAACACACCGACCAAAGCGCCGCCCTAGCCGAATTTTGTTTATCCAACGCACAAAAACGCGTGCGCTCTAGTAAAAAAGTCGAACGCAAAAAAATCACCCAAGGCCCAGCCCTACCGGGTAAATTGGCCGACTGTTCCAGTGCCGATCCTGCGCGCGGTGAATTATTTTTAGTGGAAGGTGATTCGGCGGGTGGCTCTGCCAAACAGGCGCGGGACCGTGAATACCAAGCCATCATGCCCCTGCGCGGCAAAATTCTGAACACCTGGGAAGTTGATAGCGCGGAAGTATTGGCCTCTCAAGAGGTGCACGATATCTCCGTGGCCATAGGTATAGACCCCGGCTCGGACGACCTCTCCGGCCTGCGCTACCACAAAGTATGCATTCTCGCCGACGCCGACTCGGACGGCTTACACATAGCCACCCTGCTGTGTGCGCTGTTTGTGCGCCACTTCCCCGCATTAGTGGCGGCGGGCCATGTGTTCGTAGCCATGCCGCCATTATTTCGCGTCGATGTGGGCCTAGATGTTTATTACGCCTTAGATGAAAGCGAAAAACTCGGTATTTTGGAGCGTATCGCGGCGGAAAAGAAAAAAGGCAAAGTAAACGTGCAGCGCTTTAAAGGCTTGGGTGAAATGAACCCACTGCAATTGCGCGAAACCACTATGTCACCCGATACGCGCCGCCTGGTGCAATTAGTGATTGACGATAGCACCGCCACCAATCAAATCATGGATATGCTACTCGCCAAAAAACGCGCTGGGGATCGTAAATCCTGGCTGGAAAATAAAGGCGATTTAGCGCAGGTAATTTAATTTATTCCCTGCGCGATAAAATTTCCCGCACAGCTAAATATGCCAATCAGATACTCAACGAGGAGTAGGAACTAAGGAGGGAGATAAAACTGATTGGCAATGATTCTAGCCAGTAAGCTCTGGCTTAAGCCTGAACGGGCCCAACCTTAAGAACTCTGCGTTAACCCTAAAAACCTCAGTTGAACCCAGCTGCGGTTTTTAGGCTTCTCTCCCCGCCAATCAAACAAATACGCCCCCAAAAGCAGCGCTGAAATTAAAAACTTAGCACGCAGCTGCCCGCCTGTGCACCTATTGAACCGCCAATTTTGCCTGCTCACGCTGCCAAACAATATAGCGATGAGCTTTTTTCAGCAGAGATTTTAAATGGGGTTTTAAATGAGGCGTGGCCTCGTGCAGAGGAATTTTTTTGGTGTAAACAAACAGCGCCAGCGCATAAACCACTTCAGCTTCACTTAACTCCGCTTGGCGATTGGCCATAGGGTTATAACATTTGGCGCAGCTGCCGCGAAAATTGTAGGCAGAATTAGCCAGCAGAACGCCGAAGCCTAAAAATACCGCTAAAACTTCAGCGGCATTGCTAAAAAATTCCAAACCACCGGGCGGTGTTTGGCGCGCTTGCAACATCATGTGTTGCGCCACCAACGTGGCAAAGGTGGCCGCTAAATCACCGGGCTGTTTACACTGCTCCGGGTGGAAAAAAACCGGCAGCACCTCATCCTCCGCCCAGGTGTTTGCGGGCATAGTAGCGCCGCGCTGGTTGGGGTTGAGCGCCAGCAATGGCGGCATGGGTACCGGTTCCGCCACAACATGGGCCAAACGCAAGGGCCAGTGGTTTAATCCGCTGTAATTCACTACATGGTTTAATACCGTTGCCGCCATGGCGTTGGGCGAATCAACCCGGCCAGGAAAATCCTTATTGGTCGGTTGAATTAAACGCGTCTGCTGGGCAAAACGCTCACCATCAAAATGTTCACTCGCCCAGGCAAAACAAGCCTCGATCCAATTCGCACTGGCGTCGGAAATAATCGGCTTGGGGGTAAATAAATTAAACATCTTTAATTGTCACTTAGAGCGAGCGAAGCCAGAGGTATTATTCCCATTCAATTGTAGCCGGTGGTTTACTGCTTACATCATAGGTGACGCGGGACACGCCGGAGATTTCATTAATAATGCGGTTGGAGACCTTTTCCAACAACTCATAGGGCAAATGCGCCCAGCGAGCCGTCATAAAATCAATGGTTTCTACCGCGCGCAGGGCAATTACCCATTCATAACGGCGGCCATCGCCAACGACGCCGACCGATTTAACCGGTAAAAACACGGCAAACGCCTGGCTGGTTTTGTGATACCAACCCGCGCTGTGTAATTCTTCTAAAAAGATCGCATCCGCCTCGCGCAGAATATCGGCGTAGTCTTTTTTTACTTCACCTAAAATACGCACGCCTAAGCCTGGGCCTGGGAAGGGATGGCGATACACCATGTCGTAGGGCAAGCCCAGCTCCAAACCAATTTTGCGCACTTCGTCTTTAAATAGTTCTCGCAGCGGTTCCACCAATTGCATTTTCATGGTGTCCGGCAGGCCGCCCACATTGTGGTGGGATTTAATTACATGGGCTTTACCGGTTTTAGCGGCGGCCGATTCAATAACATCCGGGTAAATAGTGCCCTGGGCCAGCCAATTAATGCCGTTGAGTTTTTTCGCCTCCTGATCAAATACATCGATAAACGCAGCGCCGATAATTTTGCGTTTTTTCTCCGGGTCGCTCTCGCCTTTTAATTGCGACAAAAACAGGTCTTCAGCATTGGCGCGAATTACCCGCACACCCATATTTTTAGCGAACATATCCATCACCTGATCGCCTTCGTTTTTGCGCAATAAACCGTTATCCACAAATACACAGGTTAATTGCGGGCCGATGGCTTTGTGTAACAACGCCGCCACCACCGATGAATCCACACCGCCGGATAAACCTAACAATACTTGGTCGCCACCTACCTGCGCGCGCACTTTGGCAATGGCATCTTCCACTATGTTGGCCGGTGTCCACACCGCTGGGCAACCGCACAACTGCAACACAAAGTGTTCAAATAAACGCTTGCCTTGCAGTGTATGGGTGACTTCTGGGTGAAATTGCACGCCGTATAGGTGTTTTTGCGGGTGATACATACCCGCGATAGCGCAGCTGGGTGTGGAGGCCATCAGCGCAAAACCTTCCGGCATGGCCACCACCTTATCGCCATGGCTCATCCACACATCCAATAAACTCTCGCCGTTCGCGCCTAAATGATCTTTTATATCCGCCACTATTTGCGCTTGGCCGTGTAGCTGCACCTGGGCATAACCAAATTCGCGCACACTGGATGATTCAACCTTGCCACCTAATTGCTCCGCCATGGTTTGCATGCCGTAACAAATACCTAAAACCGGCACACCCAAGGAAAATACACATTCAGGCGCGCGCGGCGAGGCACCCTCGGTTACGGATTCCGGCCCGCCCGCCAAAATAATACCGGCCGGTTGATAGGCTTTAATTTCTTCATCGCTCATATCAAAGGCGCGAATTTCGGAAAACACACCAATTTCACGAATGCGACGGGCAATTAATTGGGTGTATTGGGAGCCGAAATCTAAAATTAAAATGCGCTGGGCGTGGATATTGGTGCTCATAAATTCTCTTCGTGCAGATAAAAAGAAAACCCGCCAGAGCGGGTTTTAGTCAAAACGGTTAAGGCAAAAGATTAGCGCCCGCTCACCGGGTAATTAGGCGCTTCTTTAGTGATACTCACATCGTGTACGTGGCTTTCGCCCACGCCCGCCGTAGTCACGCGCACAAACTGCGGCTTGGTGCGCATGGTGGCCAAATCCTGCGAGCCGGTATAACCCATAGCCGCCCGCACACCGCCCATCAGCTGGTGCACTATGGCTTGTAACGGCCCTTTGTAGGGAACGCGGCCTTCAATGCCTTCGGGCACTAATTTTTCCATACCCTGGCTGGAATCTTGGAAATAACGATCGGACGAGCCTTGGGTTTTAGCCATGGCGCCCAAGGAGCCCATGCCGCGATAGGATTTATAAGTACGGCCTTGGTACAGCTCGACTTCACCGGGCGCCTCTTCAGTGCCGGCAAACATAGAGCCCATCATCACCACATGGGCGCCCGCCACAATCGCCTTGGCGATATCGCCAGAAAAACGGATGCCGCCGTCGGCAATGACCGGTACATCGGTGCCGCGCAGAGCTTCGGCCACATTGGCAATGGCGCTGATTTGCGGCACACCCACGCCGGTTACGATTCGCGTGGTACAAATGGACCCAGGGCCTATGCCGACTTTAACGGCATCGGCACCCGCCTCTACTAGAGCCAAAGCGGCATCGGCGCTGGCGATATTGCCGCCAATGACTTGAATATGTGGATAGTCACGCTTAATTTTGCGCACCCGATCCAGCACATTTTTAGAGTGCCCGTGGGCGGTATCCACCACCAGTACATCAACACCTGCCGCCACTAAAGCCGCCACGCGATCGTCGGTATCCGGGCTGGTGCCTACACTGGCACCTACACGCAAACTGCCTAAATCATCTTTACAGGCGTTGGGGTAGGTTTCGGCTTTATTAATGTCTTTAACGGTGATAAGGCCGGTGAGGTTAAAAGCATCATCCACCACCAATACTTTTTCGATGCGATGGCGGTGCAACAAACCGCGCACTTCATCGGCCGAGGCGCCCTCTTTTACCGTCACCAGTTTTTCTTTGGGGGTCATGATGGAGGCGACGGTGGCATTGAGGTTGGACTCAAAGCGCACGTCGCGGCCGGTGACTATGCCCACTAAATTGCCCTTTTCCATCACGGGCACACCGGAGATACGGTGCTGACGAGTCAACTTAATTAAATCGTTGATAGATGCAGATGAGTCAATAGTAATGGGGTCGCGCACCACACCGGCTTCAAATTTTTTCACCGCGTGCACTTCCGCCGCCTGCTGCTCAATGCTCATGCTTTTGTGAATAATCCCTATGCCGCCCTCTTGAGCCAGGGCAATGGCTAAACGGGATTCAGTCACCGTATCCATAGCAGCGGAGACCAGCGGAATATTCAGGCTAATCTTGCGGGTGAGGGAGGTTTTCAGGCTCACATCTTTTGCCGTTACCTCAGAGTAACCGGGGATAAGCAGCACATCATCAAACGTTAACGCTTCTTGAGCGATCCGTAACATAGCCAAAACCTCACCTAGGGGCGTCGAAAATAAAACCGGCGATTATAGGCGGCTGCGGGTAAAAGCTCAAACCAAGAGCGCCTGCAATGCGGCGCGCATCCGTTTAAGCCGCTGCAACACAGTGGGCGTCCACTAAGGTCTCAACGGGTAGCCTTGGCATCAAGGATGTGTTTATGACGATAGGTATGCGGCCACAAACGCAATAATCTAAGCGCGAATATTATTGATCATCCAACCGGCGGCGAAATTCTTCCATAATTTCATCATAAAGATCACCTTCCAAATATTGATCCTCCACGCCTGAATCAATAGACGGATTGTCATTGACCTCGATGATATAAACCTCTTTGCCCGATTGTTTAATATCGACCCCATAAAGCCCATTACCGATTTGTTTACAGGCATTTACGGCCGCGCGAATCACTTGTTTAGGCACTTCAAAGGTTGGCATAGCATCAAAGCCGCCGGATTTAGTTGTGCTCGGGCCTGAGTGGTTATAAATCTGCCAGTGATTTTTGGCCATGTAATATCGACAGGCATATAAAGGCGCGCCATTTAACATGCCAATGCGCCAGTCAAATTCGGTATATAAATAGGCTTGCGCAATCAACAGCGCACTTTTCTTGAACATGGATTTTAAATCCGTCTCCAACTCCTCCTTAGATTTGGCTTTTTTCACACCGACAGAAAAAGACCCATCCGGCACTTTAAGCACTATAGGCAAACCCAAATCAGCAATTAAATCGTCTATCCGCGTCATATCCACACGGGTCAACACGCGGGTTTTGGGAATAGGCAAGCCATGAGTTTCTAATAATTGCGCCAAATAAATTTTGTTGGTGCAGCGCAAAATTGAATCCGGGTCGTCCATCACCACCAGGCCCTCAGCTTGCGCTAAACGGGCAAATTTATAGGTGTAGTGATTGACCGAAGTGGTCGCACGGATAAACAGCGCATCGTATTCCGCAAGCTTGCCCAGATCCTTGCGGGTAATAGTTTCAGCGCGAATATCGTGTTTTTTAGCAGCGGTGATAAATTTCTTGAGCGCAAGTTTATTGCTGGGCGGAAATGGCTCATCGGCATCGACCAAAATAGCCATATCGTAACGGTAATTTTTCTTCGCGCGCGCTTTGCGCCAAATTAAGTGGCTGTAGCTATCCAGCGCATTGGCAAAATCGGTTTTTTGATCTTCCGTTAAATCACTCAAAGCGCCCGCTTCAAGCTTACTTAAATTCCAATCATCTTTGCGCGCAAAGGTTACTTGTAATATCGGAATAGGTGCTTGCTCAAAAATTTGCCGCGCAAGCTCTTTTAATTCGGCGTTAGCCGTATATCCAAAATAAACCCACAACACAAACTCATCGGCATCGCCTGCCACTGCAGCAATATCCTTGGATGCATCCACATTCACCACACCCAACCAAATGCGGCGCGATAAATCGCGAATGTGCTTTACTGAAGGAATCACCTGGTGTTCGCGCGCTTCTGCCAAGAGTGAGCAGTAATAACCGGTGCTTAAATAACCGTATTGATTACACAAATTAATTACCCGGTAACGCTCTTTACCCACAGGTTGCGCCAGATAATCGCGCGCCAACACAACATCCTCAGACGGATAAAAACTGGTCCAATCAGCAGCATTTTCTACAATAATTTTTAATTGGGGCATGAAAGACTTTTGAACTCAAGTAAGGGATAATGGGACGGCCCAAAGGGCCTGTTTACACAAGCTGCCAAGCCAGTTTGGCAAATAATTGACGTTTAGCAAGAGACCTATGACCCTCACCACACCACGGCTTGCAACACTTGACGATCTTCCGGCTCTTGTAACACTTGAAATGGCCTGTTTTGACTACGACCAACTTACTAAACGCAGTTTTCGCTATTTTATAACCAAAGCGCAAGCGCAATTATGGGTCATAGGCGAGCCTGTAGAAGCCTATGGACTGGTTTTGTTCCATCGCGGCACCTGCCTTGCCCGTATCTATTCGCTGGCAGTATCCCCCGATAGTCGCGGCAAGGGTTATGGCCGCATTCTGATGGAACAACTGGAGCAGGCCTCGGAAGAACACGGCACCTTATTTATCCGCCTTGAAGTCTCCGACAGCAACACCAACGCCATCCGTTTATACGAGGCTATGCATTATCAGCCGATCCGCCGCTTGCCGCAGTATTATGAAGATGGCCACGACGGCATCCGCATGGAAAAACGCCTGCTGCGCCATCTCACCAAACCCCCTCACCTACCCCACTACGCGCAAACCACTGACTTTACCTGTGGGCCTGCGGCATTAATGATGGCGATGAAATATTTGCGGCCTGAAACCAACATGACGCAACTGGAAGAAATAAATCTCTGGCGCGAGGCCACCACGGTATTTATGACCCAGGGGCACGGCGGCACTTCACCTCTGGGCCTTGCGCTAGCCGCAAAAAAACGCGGTTTTACCTGCGCGCTTTGGTTGTCTGTTACCACCGCACCCTTTGTCGCCAGCGTGCGCTGTGAAGAAAAAAAGCAAATTATCGAGCTTATCCACGCGGATTTTTTAGCCCGCTTGCATACAGAGGCCATTCCTACCCACAGTTTTCCCAACAAGATTGAAAATTTAAAACAACAACTGCACGACGGTTGGGCGATCATTTTATTAATTAGCACCTACCGATTTAACCGCAGCAAAGAACCGCACTGGATTTGGTTGGTGCACATAGACGATGACTATGTATATATCAACGACCCGGACGTAGACGCCGAACACTGGCAAAGCAGTCTAGATAACATCTATGTTCCGGTGCCCATTAAAGATTTTGAACAAATGATGAAATACGGTGCTAAGCCCTACCGTAGTGCAATTTTGCTGCGCAACGAATAAACCAGCTCGCCTCTGTCACCCGCGCACGCCAACAAGAGTTGACCCGAAACAAATACTCGACTGAAAAATCACCGCCTCATTCACTGATCAATAATCTGGCTTATACTCAACCAATAGGCTGCGCTGCGCCGTCTGAAAAGCCCTGCGGGTGCTAATGGGCGCTAACTAGGTGTTAATTTTGCCTCACTTTTGGACGCGCGCAGGTGCACAAGGGCGCAGGCAGCTCACCGCTTTGAACCTAAACATATTTGACGTTTAGCCGGGGCCCGCAAAATCAAAAAACTACTACGGCGCCAGCACATTGCCGCCGTGCAGGCTTGTGGCATCGACATGAGTGCAACGTCAATTTTGTAGCGCCATAGGCTATGGGCCTTTGACACTAAGTGAAATAGGCTACAGGTTTAGTGTGTTAATTGTTTTTTAGTCTGCAGGCATGTGGGCTGATTAACAGCAAGAGCCGCGCATCCGTCACAGGTACGCCAGCTCACAGCGGTGGCCCTGTGTTAAATTATGCGCAGAAAACAAGGTAGATAGAGTGTATAAACCGGCGGCCTGAGCCGCCGGTTTAATAAAAAACAGGGCAATTTTAGCGGGTTTATCATTCACCCCGACGGGGCCGTAAACCATTTTTTACTCAACAATGACGAGATACATCTCAGCCACAAAGGGGCTGATCATGCAGCCAGAGCCAATTCTTGAGAGCCGAACGTGAACGTTCTTGAAACCTTGTTGGTCGTTTACAGCCTTTTATTGGTGTTAAATGGCGCCGTTGCAATCGTTTTATGGTTCGTCTATCGCAAACCCATACTCATTGCTTTGATCGGCACCTGGGCGTTTACGCTGTTCAATTTCGCCAGCCAAGCCGCCACACTCAATACCGAATTGGGCAGTATTTTAGGCTTTGGCACCTATATTTTTAGTTGCTGGTGTTTGTGCCGCATAGTGGCAACCGTACTGCGCGAGGACTTTATCTTTCGGCCATTTTGGCTGGGCTGGGGCGCAAGCTTAATTCTGTTGGCCGCAGCGCAAATCTTAGAGCTGAGTTTTTGGTGCAAAGCCCTGCCGATTGCCTGCGCAGTTGCGGCACCGCAGCTGTACTGGGCGTATAAAGCACTGCGCAGCCCGCCGGATAAATCGTCTGCACTGGTTAAGCTGTTCGGCTGCGTCCTGTTGATTAATGGGCTGCATTTTCTCGATTACCCATTCTTACGGCCGATTCCTGAGATGGCGGTGGTGGGCTATAGCGTTGTAATAGCCACCACCATGTTATTTGGAATTTTATTGCCTTGTATTATCAATAATTTTTTAGCCGGTTTATTGGCCAATAATTTGCGCAATGAGATTGAAAGCCACAAGGCCACGGAATTGGAATTGGAATCCGCGCTCATTGCCGCCGAACGCTCTGCCAAGGCTAAAACCATCTTTTTAGCCAATATGAGCCACGAGATTCGCACACCTATTAACGGTATTTTGGGATTAAATGACCTGCTGCTGGAGTCCCCCCTCAACGAACATCAACGGGCCTATGCCAGCCAAGTGCGTAAATCCAGCGACGAGCTACTTAATTTAGTCAATAACGTCCTAACGCTTTCCAAACTGGAATCCTCGGAAGTCCCGCTGCAGTTAAAATCATTTTGCCTGCACACACTTATTCAAGATGTAGCTAATCACTACGCGGTGCAAGGCGCGCACGAATGCGCCATACAGTTCAACCAAAATGCTTCCCTGTCTACCTGGGTGATCGCTGATGAAGGCAAAATCAAGCAGATCATTTACAACCTAATTAACAACGCCCTCAAACATAGCCAGGGAAAAACCATTGAATGCTCACTACTGTTCACGCCGATCCGCACTCATCAAGGTGAGCTACAGCTGGATATACGCGATGACGGCAAGGGTGTTGAGCGAGCTAAAATCGGCTTGTTAACACGCCGCTTTGAACAAAATGAATACTCGCAAAAAGGTGGCGTGGGCTTGGGGTTGAGCATAGTTATTGAAATGTTATCGGCCATGGATGGCAGCCTGGAAATCGACAGTGACACCAACCAAGGATTTAGCACCCGCTGCACAATTCCTGTAGAACGCTGCGAGGCCCCACCAGCCACACAGCAGGATGCCCCCACACTCGCCAGCGGCGTACACAGTGGCCAAAACCATTTAGTCATTCCCGCCAGCACAACCGAAATCAATCCGCCTGCAGAAGCGGCGGAACCGCCTGTTCACCTCAATGATTATTTTGTATTAATTGTGGAAGACAACCCGGTGAATCAAATGGTCATCGAGGGAATGTTAAAAAAATTGGAACTGCCCTATAAAACAGCTGCAGACGGTGCACAAACTCGCGCCCTCTACCGTCAACACAAGGGAAAATTTGCCTGTATTTTAATGGACATACAACTACCCGACGCCAGCGGCCTCGACCTCATCAGGGAAATTCGCGCCGAAGGTGACACAGTTAAAATACTGGTCATTAGCGCATTTGCATTTAACGAAGATGAAGAAACAGCCAAAAAAGCGGGCGCCGATGGCTATCTGCGCAAACCCTATCACTTCGACCATTTCAAAAACGCGCTTACGGTGTTATACCAAACTCCAGTACCCGCCAAACCGGCTGCGGCTAATCTCTAATAGCCCGCTCAAGCCCGCGCGCCCCACAGAATGTCTGCTTAAATCGATAAATCGCCTATTTTCACAATACCGAGAACGGACCGACGAATGGCTGCTGACGCAGTGCAGTAGCTGCGCAATCTACTGATGAAATTCGCTAAATAATAATTTAAGGAACAGCTAATTATTAACCCGGCGACTTACAGTGTCAGGTTAATAATATAGGCACAGATGCCACAACGGCGGCCTGAGCCGCCGCACCCCCGCAAAAAGAAGCAGACTCGCGATCTGCACCCGCTTGTAGCAGAGCAGACAAATAGACCATAACGCGGGTTTAATAAGCGATATTGCGGCGCCCTGCCGGTGTTGCCACCGACAGGGTGGATGCCGAAAGATGTTTACCCAGCTAATTAACTGGCCATACGGCTTTTAATAGTGGCCACCACATCAGCAATTGCAATATTTTCACTGTCAACAGCAGTGCGGCTTTTATATTCAACCAACCCCTGTTCAAGGCCGCGATCCCCCACCACCAAACGATGCGGCAGCCCCATAAGTTCCGCATCGGCCAACATAACCCCCAGGCGCGCTTTAGCCTCATCCATAAATAAAACCTCGATACCGGCATCAGTTAAGGCCTGATAGAGCGTTTCACACACCTCGGCCACGGCTGTTGATTTATGCAGATTAATCGGGATTAGAGCGACGTGAAAAGGCGCTATGGCCTGGGGCCAAATAATGCCTTTTTCATCGTGGTTTTGCTCAATAGCAGCGGCCACAACCCGGGAGACCCCAATGCCGTAACAGCCCATCACCATAGTCTGCTCTTTACCATTTTCATCCAACACGCGGGCCTTCATGGCTTCAGAATATTTAGTGCCCAATTGGAAAATATGCCCCACTTCAATGCCGCGTTTTATATCCAGCTCCCCTTTGCCACAGGGGCTTGGGTCACCTTTTACCACATTGCGAATATCAGCTACTGCTGTAAAAGCGGCGCTCTCGCCCCAATTGGCATCTAACAAGTGATGCTCAGCGCGGTTGGCGCCGCAGACAAAATTAATGGCCGCCGCTGCAGCGCGGTCGGCAATGACAGGAATAGTTAACTGCAATGGCCCTAAATAACCCACCGGCAAACCCAACTCATCCGCGATGCGCTGATCACTAGCAAAGGTTAATGGCGAGGCCAATTGTTTTAATTTGCTAGCTTTTACTTCATTTAATTGATGATCGCCGCGCAGCACTAAAGCGATTAAAGGCTGTTTACCTTTTTCATCCGCCACACCTAATACGATCAGCGTTTTAATTGTTTTATGGGCGGGTACATTTAAGAATCCGCACACTTCATCAATACTTTTACAGCCGGGGGTAGCGACTATTTGAACCGCGCGTTTTGGCTCATCAGTAGCGCCAGGTGCAAGTGCTTCGGCCATTTCAATATTAGCGGCGTATTCACTGGCGTTACTAAAAACAATGTCATCCTCTCCGCTATCGGCTAAAACATGAAACTCGTGGGAACCTGTGCCACCGATAGAGCCTGTGTCGGCTAAGACGGGGCGAAAATTCAAGCCGATACGCTGGAAAATAGCGCAATAGGTTTGGTGCATTACCTCATAGGTTTTGAGCAAACAATCGTGGGAGGAGTGAAACGAATAGGCGTCCTTCATAATAAATTCACGCGCACGCATCACACCAAAACGCGGACGCACCTCATCGCGAAATTTAGTTTGGATTTGGTAGAAATTGGCAGGTAGCTGTTTGTAGCTATTAATTTCTGAGCGGATTAAATCTGTAATCACCTCTTCGTGGGTCGGCCCCAAACAAAAACCATTGCTGTGGCGATCCTTAAAGCGCGTCAGCTCCGGGCCAAATTGCTCCCAGCGGCCAGATTCCTGCCACAACTCCGCCGGTTGCACCACAGGCATTAATACTTCTTGTGCGCCTGCTTTATTCATCTCCGTGCGCACTATGGCCTCCACTTTGCGCAACACGCGCAAGCCTAAGGGCAACCAAGAATAAAGACCGGAGGCTAATTTGCGAATCATGCCCGCGCGCAACATTAATTGGTGGCTAATAACACTGGCGTCGGCGGGCGTTTCTTTTAAGGTGGCAATTAAGTATTGACTGGTACGCATGGGTTTCTCATTATGACTAAAAAATGGCTATTACAGCGAAAAGGGCTATCGACAATTACTGGCGCGGCTAACAACCTGTAATAGGTGGTGGCGGCGATCTGACAAGGCAAATTGTGCTACACAACCAGGCACTGCATGTATACAGGAGCTAGCGCAGTGCGCAGGTAATTGCCGAGTTTACTGGAGCAAATGTGGATTTTTAACAAAATTTAACGTCACCAGACTGCGCTAGAGCCTTGGCAGATACGCCGCCTGATTAGGTCAGTATTCAACTTCACAGCAAAGCGCCCGCCCCTCGAATTCAGCTGTGCAAACGCGGTTGGGTTTGCGGCTATTGTATTTGACACTGCACACAGGAGTACAGAACTCATGTTTGAATTACACCCGCAATTAAAAGCTGACACCTATTTGATAGGCAAATTTTCCCTTTCCTGGGTACTACTGCATAAAGATGCCACTTATCCCTGGGTAATTCTGGTTCCGGCGCGCGATGATCTGCGGGAAATTCATCATTTAGATAGCGACGAGCAGATTGCGCTTATGCGTGAATCGTGTCACCTAAGTGAAGTAATGGTGGATGTGTTTGCCCCCAAAAAGCTAAATGTTGCAGCCATAGGCAATATAGTGAGCCAATTACATCTGCACCATGTGGCACGCTTTGAACATGACCCGGCCTGGCCAAAACCCATCTGGGGCCTTTTACCTCCCAACAGTTATAGCGATGAATTGCGCTTGCAACGTATCAGCCAGCTGCGCAGCGCTTTAATCGGGGAGGGTTTTAGCGCGCACGATAGTTGGGATTAGGCTATTAGGTGCAGCCTCCGTTTACTTATTATTAATCCGGCGACATTTGGTGTGGGTTAATAAACCGGCATCAAAAGGCAAACCGGCGGCAATCTGCACGGCACAGGCAAAAAAAAATGCTGCCAGATGGCAGCATTTTGATGTGTGGGTTTTTGCGCGGCTTTGAGCTTTAGCCCTATAACCAAACCCAGCGGCTCAATAACATCGCGCCGCTTATTCAACCATAGCTTTGAGTTTTTTCAGCGGACGGATTTTAACCGCGATGCTGGCAGGCTTAGCTTTAAAGGTAGTCTCTTCGCCAGTGAAGGGGTTGATGCCTTTGCGAGCTTTTTTAGCAGCTTTTTTCACAGTAGCTACTTTTAAAATGCCGGGCAGAACAAACTCACCACAACCTTTTTTGCCAATGTGCGCTTCGATAACATTGGTCAGTGCATCTATAACACCACCCACGTCTTTTTTGCTCAGGCTAGTAGCTTCGGAGATGTGAGTGAGCAACTCGGCTTTAGAAAAGCGCTCTTTAACACCGGCTAGTGCCTTAGCGGGTTTCGCTTCGACTTTTTTAACGGCTTTTTTTACTGCTTCTTTTGCTGGAGCTTTTTTGGGAGCGGGTTTTTTAGCTTTGGGGGCTGCCATGGTATGAACCTCAATGGTTTTTGGAATGAAAAACAACGTTATTTTATGCAATATTTATAGAGTATTGTTTTCATTCAAGCAACCCCAAGTGCGCAAAAAGCGTAGAAAAACGCACATATTAAGCTGCAATCTGCAAAATAAGTCATCGAGCAGCTCGTTTTAGGGCATTTTTCGCGGTAACTGCACTATGGTGCACAGCCATAACGGATAAAAAAGCCTCTCCATAGCAGGTCTCATCCCGCCAAAAAACACGCACAAATTCGCAGTAATACTGACAATAACGCTCAGCAGCCGCATATTTATGGCTGAAAATTGCCCATATTCAAGACTGATACAGACACAAAGCTGCGCCAGCAGCAAGAACCTGATTGCACATTTTTTAAAAAATCGCACAAACGGCTGCTCGTTTTCAATACTGCGCAAGGGGCGAGTAGCCTTGCCCTTTTACCGGCTCGATTCAGTCGGCGGAATAAAACCCTAGCGCCCCAGGTTGTCGCACGCTTAAAGGGCATGCGAGACACAGAGATAGTCACTTTTAGTCGCCAAAGGCGGTGTTTTGTGGGTGGGTGGCTCATGTATAATGCGCGCCCCGCGCCGAGCTTAGTGCTGCGCGGAGAAGAATTTTTGTTACCCACATCAAGACCGAGGTTCAGCATGCCGTTTTATGAGTACCAATGTACCGCCTGCCACCACGAGCTAGAAGCGCTGCAAAAATTAAGTGATGCACCGCTCAGCCAGTGCCCAGCGTGCAACACCAACAGCCTAGTAAAAAAAATATCCGCGCCGGGATTTCGTCTAGCCGGTGGCGGCTGGTACGAAACAGACTACAAATCAGGCAATAAAAAGAATTTAGTGGACTCAGGTGAAAGCGGGAAATCCGCCAGCAGTGAGAAACCACCAACCGCTGCAAAAGAGGCCGCACCTGCCGCCTCATCCAGCAAAGAATAAACTTCATCGAATAGGTACAAACCATGCGCAGCGTTTATTGTGGGGCTTTACGCTCCTCCGATATAGACAAAGAAGTCCAGTTATGCGGTTGGGTAGACACCCGCCGCGATCACGGTGGTGTCATTTTTATCGACCTGCGCGACCGCGATGGTATTGTGCAAGTCGTGTTTGACCCGGACGCGAATAGCAGTTTTGAACTTGCCAATCGCGTTCGCTCGGAATTCGTCTTACAGGTGCGCGGCAAAGTACACGCCCGCACGCCCAACACTGTAAATAAAAATATGGGCACCGGGGAAATTGAAGTCTACGGCCTTGAGCTGACTATTTTAAATACCGCAGAAACCCCACCCTTCCCCTTAGACGCCAGCAATGTTGGTGAAGATGTGCGCCTGCGCTATCGCTACATTGATTTGCGCCGCACACAGATGCAAAACAATTTGCGCTTCCGCTCGAAAGTCACCAATTTGATGCGCAATTATTTAGATGCCAATGGCTTTTTGGATATTGAAACACCTATTCTCACCCGCGCCACACCGGAAGGCGCACGGGATTATTTAGTGCCCTCGCGCACCCACGAGGGCAAATTTTTCGCATTGCCTCAGTCGCCGCAGCTCTTCAAACAATTATTGATGGTGGCCGGTTATGACCGTTACTACCAAATCGCCAAGTGTTTTCGCGATGAAGATTTGCGCGCTGATCGCCAACCTGAATTTACCCAGATTGATATTGAAACCTCGTTTATGAACGAGGAGCAAATCATGGCCGTCACCGAAGGTATGATCCGCGATTTGTTTAGCAATTTGATTCAGGTTGACCTAGGTGTCTTCCCACGCATGCCATTTTCCGAAGCCATGGAGAAATACGGTTCGGATAAACCGGATTTGCGTATTCCGCTGCAACTAGTCGAAATTAAAGACCTGATGGATGAGGTTGAATTTAAGGTGTTTGCAGGCCCAGCTAAAGATCCTAAAGGCCGTGTAACCGCACTGAATGTGCCGGGCGCAGGTGAAAAACTCTCCCGTAAACAAATCGACGATTACACCAAATTCGTCAGCATTTACGGCGCTAAGGGCCTTGCTTATATTAAGGTCAACGATATTAACGATCTGGAAGAAGGCCTGCAGTCGCCGATTGTTAAGCATTTACCGCCTCAAGTACGCCGCGAAATTTTAAACCGCGTCAATGCACAAAATGGCGATATTATTTTCTTCGGCGCCGACAACGGCAAAGTGGTTTCCGAAGCCTTGGGTGCGCTGCGCTGTAAATTGGGTGCTGATTTAGACTTGTATACCCGCGAATGGGCACCTTTGTGGGTCGTCGATTTCCCTATGTTTGAAGTCACCGAACAGGGTTTAAGCGCCTGCCACCACCCGTTTACCTCGCCTTCGTGCAGCATTGAAGAGCTCAAAGCCAATCCGGCACCGGCCTTGTCGCGCGCCTACGATATGGTATTAAACGGCACCGAACTCGGCGGCGGCTCCATTCGTATTCACGATCAAAACCTGCAGCAGGCGGTGTTTGAAATTCTCGGCATTAGCCCTGAACAACAGCGTGAAAAATTCGGCTTTTTGCTCGATGCGCTTAAATTCGGCGCACCGCCCCACGGTGGTTTGGCATTCGGCTTGGATCGACTCATTATGCTGATGACCAAATCCGAATCCATTCGCGATGTAATCGCCTTTCCAAAAACTCAGTCCGCTGCCTGTTTAATGACGGATGCACCGGGCGTAGTGGATACGCTGCAATTGCGCGAACTGCATATTAAGGTAAATACCAAAGAAACTAAGAGCGCTTAAGCGCCCCACCTAGAATCCCCGCCACCGTCACAGGTCGCGGGGATTTTTTTTGCCTTAATTTATTATGCTTAGGATTATTCCCACATCTGGCCTTCGTGAAATTGCTTCTGGGCCATCAGATGCAGGTGTAAATGAAACACGGTTTGCCCAGCCCCGGCGCCGTTATTGACAATTAAACGAAAGGCCTCGTCCACGCCCTGTTGGCGGGCAATTTCACCGGCGGCCCACATTAAATGCCCAAGTATCGCTTTATCTTCCGCCGTAGCATCGGCCAGGCGCGAGATGGGTTTGCGCGGAATAATCAGTAGGTGAATGGGCGCTTGCGGCGCTATGTCTTTAATACACACGCACAGCTCATCTTGATAAATAAATTGGCTGGGAATTTCACCGTCGATGATGCGGCTAAAAATCGATTTTTCGCTCATGGCATTACCTGTTGAGTGGCTGCGCGCTGTTGGGGAACTTCCGTTAGGTCGGCAAATTGCCGACCTAATCAGAACCTTTAGGTTTTTTGGCTGAGGGTTTCTTTTTCCTCAAGGCTGATCTGGCGGGCTTCAGATTCGAGCATAACGGGAATACCGTCGCGCACAGGATAAGCAAGGCCGCTGGCCAAGCAAATTAATTCATTGGATTGAGCCTGCCAGGTTAAAGGCGCTTTGCTAACCGGGCAGACTAAAATACTCAACAATTTTTTATCAATCATATAAACACTCGCTTTAAATTAATGTGCAACTAGCATTTGCAACTTTAAGACAACCCTACAACCGCCCTAACAGCTTGTTGAATCACCCCAATGCAGCGCTTTTATTGCGCTTGAGGCATGGGTTTACCGCGCACTAAAGGCTCCGGGTCCACATTCTGATTGTGCCATTTCATCCGCCAATCTAAATGCGGGCCAGTCACGCGGCCGGTTTTACCTATAAGGCCAATTAATTCACCTTTTTTAACTCGCTGGCCAGTTTTTACCAATACTTTGCTTAAATGCATGCAGGTAGAACTCAAACCCAGGCCGTGATCGAGAATAATGGTGCCGCCGGAATAAAACAAATCTGCTTCTGCCAGGGTCACTAAACCCTCTTGCGGTGCAAATACTTTTGCACCTACTGGGCCTGCAATATCAATCCCATAATGAGGCCGTTTGGGCACGCCATTAAATATGCGCTGGCTACCGTAAACGCCGCTAATGGGGCCATTGGCAGGCCAGTCAAAAGGCTGGAGCGCGTGATCCGAGCGGTCGCGGCGAGCGCGCGCCTGGTTAATTAATGTAGCTTCGCGTTCAATCCGCGCGGTTTGCGCGGGGTCGGGATTAACGTATTTATCTTCCACCCCATTTACCCGCTGCACAGCATAGTGCCGCGCCGCCACACTGTGCAGCTGCTGCCATTGCTGGCCGTGAAAGTCCACACGAATAGTCACTGCAGCGGGCGCATCGCGATCCAAGCCCACTACAAAACGGCCATCCGGCAAAATCACTGGTGTTTGGCCTACAAATTCCACCCAGGCTCCGGCTGGAGCCTTGCCAGTTAATAATTCCCCCTGCTGCCACAGGCCGCTAATTTCCACCGGGCCCAAGCGCACAGTGGCGGGCAACTGCTCGGCACAAACGCTGGAACAAACACCGATTAACAGCGCCAGGCTAAAAAGTTTTATCGCGTTCAGCATGGAGTTGCGCCCTAAAAAAATTTAATGACTACAATCGATAAAAACTAAAAAGGCTGTAATTACTAATAGCTGCGATCAAACGGCGGCGCGCTGTTTATTCACCTTTAAGCTGCTCTAATTCCTCCCAGCGCTGATAGGCCACTTGCAGGGCGGCTTCTTTTTCGGCGATGGTTTGGCTGGCAGCGGCAATGGCCTCGGGGGAGCGATTATAAAATTCCGGTTGTGCCATCTGGCTGGATAATTCCAGCAATTGCGCCTCCCATTGTTCGATTTGCGCCGGCAGAGTATCTAATTCGCGCTGCAATTTATAACTTAATTTACTGGCGGATTTTTTCGGCGCTGGCTCGCTGGTTTTTACTGTAGCTGCGGGTGCTGCACTGACGGGGTTGTCTGCAGGTTTTGCGGCGCGGCGAGTGTCGGCCCATTTGCCGCCCTGGCGCTGCCAGTCTTGATAACCGCCGACATAATCGACCAATTTGCCGTTGCCTTCAAAACCCAGGGTAGAGGTAACTACGTTATCTAAAAATTCCCGGTCGTGGCTTACCAGCAATAACGTACCTTTGTAGTCCACTAACAATTCTTCTAATAATTCCAACGTCTCCGCATCCAAGTCGTTGGTGGGTTCGTCCATGATTAATACGTTGGCGGGTTTACTGAATAATTTGGCCAGTAAAATTCGATTGCGCTCGCCGCCGGATAAAGCCCGAATGGGTGTGCGGGCGCGCTCGCCAGTGAACATAAAATCGCTTAAATAACTAATGCAGTGGCGGTTTTGGCCGTTGATTTCGATAAAGTCGCGGCCTTCGGCGACGTTATCAATGGCGCTTTTATCCAGGTCTAATTGATCGCGCAGCTGGTCAAAATAAGCCACCGAGCGGTTGGTGCCGAGTTTTATCTCCCCGCTGGTGGGTTTTAACTCTTCGGTGATGAGTTTTAAAAAGGTACTTTTGCCGACGCCGTTGGGGCCGATTAAACCGATTTTATCGCCGCGTGTAATGACGCCCGTGTAGCGATCAATAAGCAGGTTATCGCCGTAGGAAAAACACACCTGATTAAATTCCGCCACCACCTTGCCGGAATTGCCCTCGTTTTGCAGGTTCATTTTAACCGTGCCTAACTGGTTGCGGCGCTCGGAGCGTTCTTGCCGCATGGCTTTAAGGGCGCGCACGCGGCCTTCGTTGCGAGTGCGGCGCGCTTTAATGCCTTGGCGAATCCAAATTTCTTCCTTCGCCAGGCGTTTATCAAATTCGGCGTTGTGTTTTTCTTCCTCGGCCAATTGACGCTCACGAAAGGCGAGAAAATCCGTGTAATTGCCGTCCCAAATAGCGAGCTTGCCGCGATCTAATTCGCCGATGCGATTCGCCACGGCGCGCAAAAAAGCCCGGTCGTGGGTGATAAATACCACAGCACCGGCAAATTGTTTAATTTCCGCTTCCAGCCATTCAATGGCTTTAATATCCAAATGGTTGGTGGGCTCATCTAATAAAAGAACATCCGGCTGACACACCAGCGCGCGGGCCAGGGCTACGCGGCGGCGCCAACCGCCGGACAAATCCGCTAAGCGGTCAGTGGCGGACAACTCCAAACGGCTGAGCACCTGTTCGATGCGGTTTTGCAAACTCCAGCCGTCCGCCGCTTCAATCCGGCTTTGCAGCTGGGCCAAGAGGTCAAGGTCCGCTTCTGGCGCTTCAATGCAACGCTGGTATTGGGCGAGATCCTGCCCTAGCTGCGCCAAGCCTGAGGCGACGTAATCCAACACGCGCTCGTCGTTCGCAGCGGGCAAATCCTGGCTTAAGCCTGCCACCTTGACCGCCGTATCCAACCAGCGGCTGCCGCCATCGCTTTCCACCAGGCCTTCGATCACTTTTAACAACGTGGACTTACCCACACCGTTGCGGCCCACCAGACACAGGCGGTCACCCTTGTTTAACAGCAGTTGGATAGAATCGAATAACACCTGCTGGCCGTAGGCGAGCGACAGGTTATCGAGCTTGAGAAGCGGCATAAACGGCCTTTGATGCGGTAAATAAGCCGCGCATCTTGCCGCAGACCGCCCTTAAAGGCCAGAAATGGGCTTAAATACTTGCGATTGTGCACTCCTTGGGCGACCCTTTTATGGCAGCATGTATCCCTAAGTCACCCCTAAGCTCGGAAGTACGACCCCCTATGCGCCTGCCCCGTTTCCTGCGCCTACCCCGTTTCCTCTGCTTGCTGCTGAGCGGCCTGTGCCTGTGCCTGACCGCGCAGGCGGATGAAGCCAGCTTAACCGCGCAGCGCCAGTATTACTTGAAGGCCAAAGAGGCCCTCGATAAAAAGCAGCTGGGTGTATATAAACAGTATTACAGTCGGCTGGGCGGCTATCCGCTGGTGCAGTATTTGGATTATGTGCGCCTGAAGGATCAGCTAGACGACCCCGCCCTCGCTCAATTCGATGAATTTCTCACCACTTACAAAGGCTCCTTGTTAGCCGAGCGCCTGCAGGCCAATTTACTGAGCAGCCTGGCGGTAAATAAAAAGTGGCCGGAATTTATGCGCTATTACAGCAGCGATTTTAATTCCGCCGAAATACAGTGCCACCTAATCAGCGCCAAAATGGCCACCGGCAACCCAACCGCACTAGATGAAACAGCGGCCCTGTGGGATGTAGGTAAAGAACAGCCGGAGGCCTGCAACAACCTGTTCAAACGCTGGCGTGCCGCTGGCAAGCTCACGCAGAATTTGGTGTGGAGCCGCTTTATTAAAGCCATGAACAACAAAAAGCCGGAGCTTGCCAAGCAGATGCAACTGCTGATGGTGGAGCCCTACGCCGAATACGCCAAGGTGTTTTTAAAAGTCGATGGGCGCCCGGAGTTACTGAAAAACCACCAGCTGTTTTTGCAGCAATCCCTCCCCATGCAGCAAATTATCGCCAACGGCATTACCAAACTCGCCAGCAAAGATGCCAAAGAAGCGCTCAAACACTGGGAGCTGTATGAGGCTCAGCAGCTGTTTGGCGACGATATGACGCGCGACACCAAACTTGTCATCCTCAAACAACTGGTAAAACAGGGTTTTCCTGAAGCCGCCCAGCAGTTTATCAGCCAGTCCTACGCCCTCAGGGAAACCAGCCTGGTTGAGGAGCTGATTCGCGTCAGCCTGGAAAATATGGACTGGCTAAAGGTGAATGAAGGCATTTTGATGTTGCCCTCCAGCGCGCAAAAAACCGAGCGCTGGCAATACTGGCGCGCCCGCGCCCTGGATGAACTCAAACTTGAGCAGGCGGATTTTGGCCCCACCCTCAATGTCTACTCATCGCTGGCGGAAAAACGCGGTTTTTATGGCTTTTTGTCGGCGGATATTCTGCGCAAACACTACTCCCTGGAGGATAAATCCAAGCCTATGGATCAGGTGAGTTTTATGCGCGTGAACCAGCTGGACGGCATACGCCGGGCCAAAGAGCTGTGGGCCATGGGGTATGAGGATGAATCCCGCGCGGAGTGGAACCACACCACAAAAAAAATGAGCGCCGATGAACTCTATGCGGCGGGTTTTTTAGCCGAGCAATGGGGCTGGTACGCCACCAGTATTCGCACCATGACCAAAGGCAACCTCTGGGACAACCTCACCAGCCGCTTCCCGCTGGCCTACGCCAATGAAGTGAAACGCGCCGCGCAAAACAAAAACCTGCAGCCGACCTTAGTATTTGCCATAGCTCGCCAGGAAAGCTCCTTCGCCGCCGACGCCAAATCACCGGTGGGCGCTTTGGGCCTGATGCAACTTATGCCCACCACCGCTCAGGAAGTGGCAAAAAAACAGGGCTACAGCCACAAAACCTCCGACCTGCTCAACCCCGGCTACAACTTGCTGCTGGGCACAACCTTTTTAAATGAACTGTTAAACCGCTTCGACGGCAACCGCATTCTCGCTGCCGCTGCTTACAACGCAGGGCCGGGGCGCGTGCGCCAGTGGTTGGGTGAATCTCAACAGCAGCGCCCCTTTGATGTCTGGATTGAAACCATCCCCTTTAACGAGACCCGCCAATACGTGCAAAACGTGCTGAGTTTCTCGGTCATTTACGGTTACCGGCTCGGCCAGCCGCAAAGCCTGGTGAGCCAAGCGGAAGCAAAACAGCGGTTGTGATCTATGCTTAAGCATGAACGGCAGCCGCCCCACTCATGCAATAGGAGCACACATGGAATCCCAGAACGCGTGCGATATAGAGTCTTGGTCCCATGTGCGCGAAACCATCAACATGTTGTATTTGGCCGTCTGCCAAATTGAAGCCACCATGGCCGACAGCAACGCCTCGGTGGACACCCTCACCCGCTCATTTACACTGCTGGCCAATCACACCAGTGAGGTCAGCGAGCAGATCCAAAACCTCACCCAACCCGCCGAGTTAGAAGCCTTTAAAAAGGATATAGACAACACCGCCCAGGAGATGAAAACCAATATCACCGCCTCTATTTGCGCGTTTCAATTTTATGATCGCGTCTGCCAGCGCCTCGACCACGTCTCGCGCAGTTTAGAAAAGGTTACCGATGTAATGGCCTCTGGCGACAGCCTCTGCCAACCGGACGCCTGGCGCAAAATTCAAATGGACATAAAAAGCAGCTACACCATGGAAGCCGAACGACTCATGTTTGATTACATTATGCAAGGCGGCAGCGTAGCGGAAGCACTGAAAATTTACCGCGCGCAAGTAGATGCCAGCGGCAATAAAAACAATGACGATGAAATTGAATTGTTTTAGTTTGCCCCATGAGCCTCTCACCTCTTTTCGCTCGCCAGCCCATCTTCACGGCCAAATTGGACGTGGTGGGCTACGAGCTGTTATTTCGCTCCTCGCAGCAGAATCGCGCTGAATTTATCGACGGCGATAGCGCCAGCTCCCACGTACTGTTATATGCCTTTGGTGAGCACCGCATCAACGATGTGATCGGCGAGAAAAAAGCCTTTATTAACTTCACACGCACTTTATTGCTCGGCACACCGCCGCTGCCGCCTGAGCAACTCGTCATTGAAATTCTGGAAAACATCAGCTGCGACCAACCACTGTTAGATGCACTGCAGGCCAAAAAACAACAGGGCTATGAATTTGCATTGGATGATTTTGTATTAAATAAAGATAACAACGCCCTGCTGCCGTTTGCCTCCACGATTAAAATAGATGTGCTCAATACACCCGAGGCCGATATTAGCCGCATCATACGTGCCGCCAAACCCTACGCCATTCGCCTACTGGCAGAAAAAATAGAAACCCACGCCATGTTTGAACACTGTGTAGCGCTGGGCTTTGAATGGTTTCAGGGCTATTTTTTATCCAAACCGCAAATTGTCGAAGGGGTAAAAACCTCCGGCAATATACAGGCGTTGTTGCAATTATTGGCTTCATTAATGGCGCCAGAAGTAAACATTGACACTGTGTGTGCCGCCATCACCTCGGATGCACGCCTCACCTATAAAATATTAAAACTCGCCAACGGCGCCAGCAAAAATTCTGCGGCAAAATTTGGCTCCATCCAGCAGGCGGTTTTGCTGCTAGGCCTGAACGCCATTCGCAACTGGGCAACACTCTTATTGTTAACCAGCAAAGGCAATGAACCTGCTGAACTTTATACACAAAGCTGCGCCAGAGCTAAATTGTGCGAACTAATCGGCCTGCAAATAGGCGATAAACATTTTGCCGAAAACTGCTTTACTCTTGGGATTTTATCCACTCTAGATATCTATTTAAAAATGCCCATCAAAGCCATAGCTCAGCACTTAAACTTAAGCGATGAAATGCACACAGCGTTAATTAAACACACCGGCAAACTCGGCCACGTGCTGGCCATAAGCCTTGCCATGGAGCAACAACAATGGGCAAAAGTTACCCCCGCCGCTGCCCACTATAAAATATCCGAACACAGTCTAAGCGAGTGTTATATCCAAGCCTATCAATGGGCCAATCAAATACAGGCGGATCTAAAAGAACGCCATTAGTCGGCGATGCAGGCTGAGCTTGTGTAGCTGTTTTATACTGAATTTTGCTGTTACACCCTATGTAGGGCACCACTATGAGTCGCGAACGAAGGCTGCGCAAACGAGTCACTTTATCGGTATATTTACCGGCGACAGACACGCATATTAATGCCCCTTTAGGGCACATCATCGATATTAATGCCGGTGGTTTTTTGCTGTTAAGCGAACAGCCCTTAGAGCCCTCCTGCGGTTACAGTGTCAATATTCAGCTGCCCAGCGGATTTAACACCAGCGTTTTAGGAGATGAACAACCTGGTGATACAACAGCAGACAACAACCCGGTCATTAATGTTATTGCTCAAGTCGTGCGTTCACAGCCAAGTGTAAAACCGCATTTTTATGAAAGTGCTTTTGAGATCAGCTACGCCTCAGTACACACCAAACGCATTATCGAACGGCTGCAACAGCATTATCATTTACACATGCCGCAGCAGTATTAAGGCCACCGCCGAACATTGGATTTTCGTGATGAGTACGGGCATTTGCGTGCAAACAACTGCATGTGTGCAGGCGGTACTAAGCAGGATTCCAAAACTGAAGGCGAGAGTTTATAGGCTGTAAATGACCGACCGAGCGGGAAAATAACGCAGCGAAAAGTAGATTTGCGGATGCGCCCTTAACTCCGGGCAAAAGCCGCTTTAATTAGGCGCTCAGCCAAAATCCAATACTACTCCTCATAGCTTGTTGAAATACTAGTTCGCAGGCGCCTACACAACTTCAACGTGTGTAATGCGCGCTTTAAACCAAACGCTTATGAACCCGCGTTAAGATTCACCAGCATCTTAGTCGGCAGGAAAATAACTAATTCAAAGGCCACAAACGCCTGTGAAGGCTCAGCCTCAGCTGCCAGCTTGAGCTGAATATTGCCATCCTGCTGCTGCAAAAATTGCCGCACCGCATCCATACCCACGCCGCGCCCTGAAATCGCCGTTACTTTTTCCGCAGTGGATACGCCAGATAAAAATAAACACTCCGCCACCTTGTGCAAATTATTAGCCTCGTCAGGATGTAAAACACCCGCTTCAAGCGCTTTGCTGCGAATGCGCTGAATATTCAGCCCGCGCCCATCATCCCCCACAGCAATTGATACACCACCTGCCACCCAGCGAGCTTTAATAAAAATATTCCCCACCGCAGGTTTACCCGCCGCCAAACGCTCAGCCGTAGGTTCCAACCCATGATCCAAAGAGTTGCGCAGCAAATGGGTAAATACATCATTCACCAGCGTGCAAAATTCTGTGCGAATCATTAAATCGGCAGCATCAATATGCACCTGCGGCGGTTCCTTATCAATTTGCCGTGCAATAGATGGCAGGGACGCTATTAATTCGCCCATGGCTAAATCCAAGGGCTTGGCGTCTAAGGCATAAATTAAATTGCGCACCGGTGCAGCCGTAACCGCCTCAGTAGGCATAGCCTCAACGGCCTGTATCAAGCGCTCTACCAGCGCACGTGGCACCAGCTGCTGCGCATCATGAGCAGGACTATTATCAGCCCCAAACGAAAGTTTTTCCTCTTTTACCTGGGCGTATTTATCCAACGCCATATTAACTTTTGCCACATCGGAAAGCAGTTGATTCGGTTCCCAAGGGTAATCGTCCTCCTTGCGCAAACGGTCATAAACGTTTTCTGCCTCATGCACGGGGTCGGTAATCAGGGTAAAATTATAGGTGCGCGCATTGCCTTTGATAGTGTGCATATTGACAAATAATTCAGCCACCAAATCACTGCCCTTACCTACAGCAGACTCAATTAAGGCCATATTTTTTTGCACTAAGGCCTTTGCATTGGCGTAAAACGCCGAGAATTTATCCGGCGAGGCCTTGAGAATTTGGCCAATGATGTTCAGCTCTTTTTTCTGATCTTCAGCTTCCTGCTGCATGTGTTTGATGTCGGTGACATCGCGCACGGTTACCATAATTTTGTCAATCACGCCCTCATGTACAATCGGATCCCAATCCAGCTCCAGAATTTTACAGGCTCCATCCAGGTTAATGCTGTACTCGGTAACCAACAAATGTTTGTTAAATTCAAACATCAACTCATCCGCCCCCAACAAACAGCTGACAGCCTCTTTTACCTGGTTGCGTGTATTACTGCCTAAATCCGCATGTTCAAACAACAAATCCATAAAGTGCCGCCCCACCACATCCCGCGTGTTGAATATTTTTTCAATATACAACGAGTGTTCTTTATGAATCTGCTCCGATGCAGTGATGGTGAACAGCCCCTGGTGCATGTTGCTCATCATACTCACCAGGTCATTGGTTTTTTCCGCCAGGTTGTCCATCAAGCCGTTAAAGCTTTTGGCGAGCTGGCCTATTTCGTCGGTGGTTTCCACACTAATTTTTTTACTAAAATCCCCGCCGCCATGGGCAATAGCATCCAAAGACTGAGCTACTGCATTTATATTATTGAGAATAATACGCGCAATAGCATACACAGACGCAACCAACACTAGGATGGTTATAATCCAAATAACAAAACCCGTGCGCAACAAATACTGCGAGGTATGATTCGCCGTATTCACTTTTTCCGAAAAAGATGCCGACGACTGAGCAATCAACCCCTCTAATTTATCAACCACACCTTTTAGCGCCTGCTCTTTTTGGTCTACCGCAGGCTTGAGTGCTTCCGCATCAACACTGCCTGCTGCCATATCGGTAGCAAGCTTACGCGCCAGGGAATAAAATTGTTCAAACTCCTGCTGAATCTGGCCGACCAAGTTGGTTTGGCTTCTATCAATGACTTTAATATCCGCCAAGATGGCGATTATTTTTTCGCGCCCCACATCGGCACTTGCGGCATCTTCTTGTTCGCCCATGATCACCAGGTTGTTGAGGTGCTCAACAATTTTATCCAGGCTAACACGCGCCTCCTTGGATTTTTCCAGCACCGGAAAACTCTGCGTATGTAGGGTCGCCAGCAAGGCCGCATTGCGGTTATTAACTAAAACATTAAATGCCAGGTAAGCGCCAAAACCAATAATACTGATAATCGCGATCAGGTAAATTTTCCAACGCACAGATAGGTGTGTAAATAGTGTCACGCAATACTCCCATTATTAAAAAAAGGCTAGAGCGCCCTCTTCAACCGCACCAACCAGAGATTCATCTGGCTGATCCTCCATTACAAATTCATCATGAATAATAGTGTGCACCACCACATCCAAATTGCCCGCTGCCGCCCCATAGGTTAAGCTCGCCACCGATGCCTGCGCACTACAGCTAGCGGCTAAATCTCGGCCACTTAAATAGGTGGGCAACCCCAACAATAAACGACACTGATAGGCGAGTAATTTATTTTTTACCTTGCCGACCAACTGATTATTCAACTCGCCACATAAATCCCGCAAAGGCTCAGAGCCAAGCGATGATTGAGCGCCAGAATACAACTGAGCACCAAGCTCAGCGGTAAACCGAATGTAACAGAGTATTTTTACCCCCTCAGCCGAAGCACCCAGTACAGACATAAAACACTCCTGCTCTAAGGTAACCGGTTCAGAGGCTATCTCGCGCTGCAGTTGCAAACCATAGCTGGCAAATAAATCTGCACCTGACTGCTTGAATAAATCCACAATACACTGGTGTACAGCACCTTTATTGTTATCCATCGCTTTTTCCTCTTACTCATAGCCCGCCATTAATGGGCGCCCGCTAGCAGCCTGTTGAAAGGCTACTTCGCTGAGACTGGCGGCGTTAAATTTTTGCTAAAAATCCTCATTTACTCTGTGCAAGCTCGGCAATTGCTCCTCGGCTTTGGCTTCCTGCGTCGCTCTACCGCCTAAATCCATTTAGGCGTGCATTGCTCTACCTCGATTTCACTCCCGGTGAAATTCTACCTCCCCCATCCTTGGGGTCGTCCTGTATCCATGCAGTCGTCGGCAACTGCTCCTCGGCTTTGGCGTCCTACGTCGCTCTCGATTTCATTCCCGATGAAATTCTACTTCCCCCTTCCGTGGGGTCATACCGCCTAAATCCATTTAGGCGTGCACTGCTCTACCTCGATTTTACTCCCGATGAAATTCCACCTCCCCCATCCATGGCAATGTCATTAACTTAAGAGTTTCGGCGTCGTTACATCAATTAAATTTAAACTGTAGCCCGGATGGAGCGCAGCGTAATCCAGGGGGGTTCGATGAAAACCCGGATTACGTTTCACTTCATCCGGGCTACGCCATGGGGCAAAAGTCCTTAACTTAATGACATTGCCATCCATGGGATCATCCTGCCCCCATGTTGAAACTCGGTTTTTTAGCAAAATTTGCCGTACCAGCGCTCCGCCTACACATTTCAACAGGTGGCCCTATTTTAGGTGTAGCTGTTTATTAGCCCGATATAGATCCCGCCAGGTTAATAAAACAGCTGGGCTTTGCTTAACACATACCTTTTTGCAACATAACCTTTCACCGAAGCCTCCTAAAGTATAGGCACATCTTGCAAGGCCGCAGCAGCAATAACAGTGGCACTAAAGCCATAGAGGCCTGTAAGGCTCCAGCATCAAGCCCACTTTCGATAAACACTGGTTTTCATAACCAATACAGATAAGACTTAATTGGTTATGAATTTTAAATATGACCAAAGCTGGCAGCCTGGCCTGGCAGAAGCTAGCCTCTTGTAACAAGCTATAGATATTGCGTACTAACAGATGGAAACAGTTTTATACAGTCTATTAATTGCCTCTATAGCGGCCTGCGGTTTTTTATTCCGGCAATGGCGCGTGTGTTTGGCGCAAACACACAGCCTGCAATCGGCCAGCGATGCAGCAGTGGCAGCCAAAATACACCTAGCGTCTGTTATAGAAGACTTAAACAAACAATTAAACGCTCAGCAGGCCAACGCAGCGCAGATACAAACGGAGTTAACATTAGCGCACACCCAGGCCAAACAACGCATCATGGATGAACAAAAGCTGTATGCAGAACAGCTTGCACGCATGCGGGGTGAGCATAGCGAGGAGATTCACGCGCTGTCCCAATCCCACGCGGCCTATAGCAATCGGCTGGCAAAAATCGCTGCAGATATGAACAACCTCAAAGAATTATTGAAAACCTTTGAGCGCTGGAATAGCGAACTTACGGCGCTACTTGAGCACAATAAAACTATGCAGGCGAAAAACGTCGCCTTTAGCACCATTGTGAAACAAACCATAATTCTTGCATTAAATGCCTCTATTGAAGCGGCCCGCGCAGGGGAACACGGACGCGGTTTTGCCGTAGTGGCCGACGAGGTGCGATCCCTCGCCGTACAATCCGAAACCCTCAATAACGAATACAAGGCCAATTTATCCAAAAATGAAATTATCACCGTGGCGACGTTTCAAGATATTCAAGCCACCTGTTTATTTATCATTACGGCCATTAATAATATTTCTGCCAGTGCCGCAGCGGCCGGACGCTAACCGTGGAATACACCAATACTCAGACAGATACCCTCCAGGCTATTCTTAATGATGCATTGCGTTATTGCTGCCCGCAGATTGCGCAAGACGCCAGCATACAGCAGGCCCTACAGGACACCAGCATTGTTACACAGGATGAATTGGGGCACGTAATGTTGACGGTATCGGGTATTGAATTTTGTGCCGTGACGATTTTGCATTACCCAAATGGGGAACACGCCAAACAGGCTTATTTTAAGCTGCGCGCAGAAGAATCCACCTCCTCCGCCACACCTAACTGGGAGCCTTTTTATACAGAAATGGGCAATCACCTGTGCGGTCGCATTAAAAATTATTTTCATCAGCAGTATGAACATCTGGGCATGTCAACACCTTGGCTGTTATCCGCCACTACAGATCTTGTGGAATTAAATAATCCCCATCTGCAGGCATCCGGCCACGTTTTATATACCTGCAACAACCTACCAATTTTGGGAGCAAGTTTATACGTATTTTCCGCCGCCCCCATGCAATTGCACAAACCCAAACTGGATTCCAGCGAACCCACCTCAACGGGTGAGTTAGAATTTTTCTAATTTATTGTTAATCGGGAGTAAGTCTATGAGTGACATTTTAGTGGTTGATGACTCGGCAACAGTACGCAATGAGGTTGCCAGCTTTTTATCCGGCAACGGCATTAGTGTCGATACCGCAACGGATGGGCAAGACGGTTTAGAAAAAATTCAACGCGGCAATTACAAACTGGTTATTTGCGACGTCAACATGCCGAGAATGGACGGACTCACCATGTGTGAAAAGGTGCGCGCCGCTGGCAAAACCAGCTTAGCGATTATTATGCTCACCACTGAGAGCGATCCCAGCATGAAAGATCGCGGCAAGGCAGCAGGCGTTAAAGGCTGGATTGTTAAACCCTTTAACGGGCCTGCAGCGCTAAACGGAATTAAATCTTTGATTGCGCGTTAATTATCAGCCCATAGAGCCCATTGACATTAAATATACGGACTACCCCGCACATATTTATTAACCTATTAACATTTAACTTTTCCAACACCGCCTATAATGGTTACTTACCCACAGCAACAACCCGTAGAGTTGCCAAAGCCAAACACTGGAGGGCTTATGAAATTAACACCCTGGGCAATATGCCTTGTATTAATAAATACTTCACCACTCCTCTATGCAAGCGATTTAAAATTCAGAGGCTTTGCATCTTTTACCGGCGGCAAAACCCTTGGCTCTGATGAATCGCTTTACGGTTATGACACGGATATGGATTTCCGCAATGATTCACTTATCGCTCTACAAAGCGAAGCAAATCTTCAAGAGGGTCTTAGTGCTACCATCCAAATTATGGCTCGAGGACGCAATGGATATAAACCTGACGCCGAATGGGCGTATATTTCCTATGATTTCGATGATCATTTCCGGCTAAACGCGGGCAGAATGCGCCTACCCTTTTACCGCTATTCTGATTTCGTGGACGTGCGGTATACCTATAATTGGTTACAACCGCCCAAGACTGTTTATGGTTTTGAATTCCCCGGCTACGATGGATTGTCACTCGTACACACTCAAACATTCGGCTCATGGGATTCGACTTTTCAATTCATATATGGCCGCCTGGAAGGTGAACTCAATACAACACCCGTCACCATTGAAGATCAAACAGGTTTCAGTTGGAGCCTAGTCCACGACTGGCTGACATTGCGCGCAGGTTATTTACAATCAAAAGTTAATATAGAAATTACGGAGTTGGAAACCTTGGCTGCGGGCATTGAAACCTTAGGTACCGCTACGCACATGGATTTATCTGGCTTAGCCAGCAAAATGAAGGTTGATGGCGATAAAGGCTCCTTCGGCAGTTTGGCAATGGGCATAGATTATAATAATTTTTTACTCGATACCGAATTTATCACCTACAAAGTAAATGATAGCTTGCTAGCAAAAACTGATGCTTATTACATAAGTGGCGGCTATAGATTAGGCAAATGGATTCCGCTGCTCACCTTTTCAAAATCTAAAAGTGATGCGCCAACTGAGCTGCTAAATGACATTCCACCCGGGCTCAAGGGAATTCCATTTGGTCCCGCGACATTCGAGCAAGTGCTGGCCGGGGCAGTAGCTGCGACGGGGGAAGAGATTGATTTTGTCGACGTCTCTTTACGCTATGACTTTCATAGCAGTGCAGCACTAAAGGCATCAGTAACTCAAACAGACAACAACCAAGGCGACAAAAATTCATTGTTGCGCGTTGGCATTGATCTCGTATTTTAGCAGGGCATACACCATGAAGATTTATTACTTAATATTCGTCATAATGGTACCGCTAAAGTCACTGGCCGATGTAGCGGTGATTGTTCACCCCAGCAATAAAAACGCTCTCGCAGTTGGCGACCTTGAATCTATTTTTATGATGAAAAAAACCACTTTTTCGGATGGCAGTAAGGCCACGCCATTTTATTTAGCTGGCGACGAATCCGTCAAAAATATGTTTAACGAAAAAGCCTTGGGAAAATCCTCCAGCCAATTAAAGGCCTATTGGTCTAAACTGGTATTCACGGGTAAAGGCACACCGCCGCCGGAATTACCCAGCTCCGCCGAGGCAGTCGCCAAAGTGGCCGCAGACCCGACAGCAGTGGCTTATGTGGATAAAAGTGCTGTGACCAGCGAGGTTAAAGTGGTCTTAAGCCTACCCTAGCAGCTTGTTGAAATACTACCTTGCTCGCTCTGGCGGCGTTAAATTTGGCAAAAAATCCTCATTTACTTCGTGTAAACTCTGGTTTTTCGCCAAATTTAACGCCGCCAGATCGTCGCCGCCTACCTGTTGCAACAAACTGCTAGTGCACTCAGCTGCGCACGCATATCAACAGATTTATCCTATTAACCCCGCGATAAAATTGATCGCCCTCATCTATTTTGTCGCTGGCTCAATATAAAGCGCGCATCGCTATTCAAACACCCTGCCGATTGTTTTCAGTCTGTGCTTAGATCCCGCCGAGCCTGCGGTAAATTACTGAATAGTTACCCTATTTTAGTATTGAATAGTTACAGCTATTTTTGAGCCGAAGAACCTGCTCTCAAGAATAAGATCACTAGCCGCACAATCAGCAGCGCTATAAAATACGCCACCTCTTCCCTGCTTACTCGTATATCGCTATGAAAATCTTATTTATTGGCGGCACAGGCAATATCAGCCTTGCTGTCAGCCAACAAGTCGTTGCCCTAGGGCATGAATTATGGTTATTAAATCGCAGCGGGGTTGCCGGTGTTCAAGGCGCCCATAGTATGCTCGGCGACATTCACAACCCCGCAAGCCTCACGGCTTTGCACAACCAGCATTGGGATGTGGTAGTAAATTGGATTGCGTTTAATGTTGCGGATATAGAGCGGGACATAGCGTTATTTCGCGATAAAACTCAGCAGTATATTTTTATCAGTTCAGCGTCCTGCTATCAAAATCCAGGCCCCACTCCATTCATCACCGAGCGCACGCCGCTGGCCAATCCCTATTGGGACTACTCGCGCAATAAAATTGCCGCCGAACACAGGCTTATGCAAAGTGTTAAGGAAATAGGATTTCCCGCCACCATAGTGCGCCCCAGCCACACCTATAGCCGAGTAATTCCACTGACTATTGGCGGCTGGACGGAATACACCTGCGTGGCGCGCATGAAAAAAGGCCTGCCGATTGTGGTACAGGGCGACGGCACCTCCCTCTGGACACTTACCCACGCGCGGGATTTTGCTGCTGGCTTTATAGGTTTATTGGGCCACCGCGAGGCCATTGGCGAGGATTTTCATATCACCTCAGATGAATATTTAAGCTGGAATGAAATTTACCAATTAACAGCGGCAGCCGTAGGTACGGAAGCCGAAATTGTGCACGTTACATCGGCGCGCATCTGTCAATACGCAGCTGATTACACCGGCACCTTATTGGGCGATAAATCGGTGAGTGCATTGTTTGATAACAGCAAAATAAAACGCCTAGTGCCGCAATTTGCCGCCCAAATTGCTTTTAAAGACGGCATACAAGAAACACTAGCCTGGTTTGAGGCCGAACCGAGCCGACAACTTATTAACCCTGACACCAATAACTTAATTGAACGCTTGATAGCCGATGCCCGCAGGCCAATTTCATAACCCAACAGCCTATTGATACATAAGCGGTGATAGACCAGAAACGCAGTATTCGCGGGTGGTGAAGAAAACGCCTATCAATTACTGTTTTAGCAGCCGTCGCGGGGATGGAACACACAACGTTTCTTTTGCACATAGGTAACTTGCCAACTCAACCAAAATCTTTGGCATTAATCCGGCGAGTTTTGCGCCGGATTAATAGGTGCGAAGTGGGTGTGGCAGCGGCAGATTTCTGCAAAGAAGAACTGACCTAAGTGCTAGCCGAGAACAATCGGGAAATGTGTTAATTGCCAACGAGTCTTTTTAATATTATCCGCAGCAACTACTCATAAGAGTTACTTTTACCGAAGAACTTACCTATGTGATGAAGGAAAAACAGTTATTACTTTTTAAGATTTATCTTCTTCGTCCATACCAAAATCATCAAAGTTATCAAAATCGTCGGCGCCGCTGTCTGCATCAGCGACTGCACCCGCTTTGTTTTCAGCCCCATCTAATTCGTCGATTAAACTGGAAATGGCATCATCCATTTCATCCTCTGCCAAATCCAAGCCCTGGGCACGTAACATAGCCTGCACCATATCATCCGCTTCATCCTTTTTGGGCGCGGGCTCATCGGCCTGTTCAGCTAATAAGGCATCTATATCCACCTCACTGGATGCAGTATCGTCCGCTGACACATCCAAATCAGGGTCCAAATCCTCCATGGGTGGAATTTCATCTTCCGTCTGCGGCACCTGCATTTGTGTCTCGTCATATTCTTCCATAGGCGGTGGCGGTGGCGATTTTTTGGGTTTTTCCACAGGTATTTCCGGTTCTGGCTCTAGGCTAAACTCGCTTAAAACCTCCTCCTCGGTTTTACCACCCACCAATTTTTTATACAGAACATAAGCCAAACCAATTAGGGTTAAATTGCCCAAACCCAACAAACTGTAAAATAGCCAATTCGGCATACCGCTGGCGGGCGCAGGTTCTGGCGCAGGCTCCGGTGGCGGCGGTTCAACAGCGGGTGTGGGCGGTTCCACCGGTGCCGGTGGCGGTGCCTTTACAACCTTATCAAGTTGATGGGCAATCGGTATGGGTGCCATCTCGTGCAAAATTGCCGCGCCATTTTTAGCGGTAGCTTTAACGCTAATTTTCACCGTGTACGCGCCGGGCGCGGCCAATTCAAGTGCGCCTACCCAGGTGTCAACGGGAGTAATACTAAGTGTTAGCGGTTGTTTTTCGTGGGCCGGATCTTCAACCTGCGCTAAAAAAGTCACTGAATTTTTATCAATGGATTCGTCATAGGTTTTTACGACGATTTCATAACCCGTGTCGGAAACCGGTTCAATATCAGCGCTAAATCGCTCGCGCACACTGATGCGTTGGCGATATTCTCGCTTGAAGGTTTTGCCGTCGGCAATCAGGCTCAGGCTTACTACACCCTGCTGGGTGAGGCCGGGAATTAAGCCGTGAAATACACCGTCGGCAGGCGGTTGAGCGGCGGTTAAATCGCGCACCCACAAGGGCTCGTCGCTTTTGCCATCGGCGGGCACTATTTCAGCGGTAAATTGGATGAGTTTTAAAAATTCAGGATTAATGTAGGTTTTGCCTGCCTCTTGCAGCTGCAAACTTAAATCCTGCCCTTCACTAATAAAAATATTATTCGGCAGCGGCTCAACGGCAAGTTTTAAATCACTGACCAAGGTTAAACGGCTGCCCGGCGCCAAAGGGCCGCCTAGCGTCCATTTACCCGTTGCCGGTTTATTCAGAGTGATTAGGTCGTAATTATCGGCACGATACCAGTTAACATTTTTAGGCGCTGTTTGCGCACCGAACTCCTGCCCCTGCGGGTCAATTAATTTAATCTGCCCGGCAACGTCACCCCTGAAAATTAATGCAGTAATTTCCTCAATGCTTTTATCCACGTCAAACTGGTTGCCCTCAATCGGTAACTGGGGCTGCGGGGACGCAGCGTCAAATACCTGTAAAAAAGCCTTTACTAATTGATCGGCGGAGAGTGCAACCACTGATGCGGCATCCGTGCCCAAAGATAATTTTTCCAGCAGATTTTTATCGGCTTTGTCGGATAGCGCTATGGTATGAATATGAAAACCATCGGCTTTTAATTTAGGTAATAATTCGCTGCTGATACGCCGCCATTGGGCTTGGTTTTTAGCAGCATCAGTGCCCACATCCACCATGCCGTCGGTGAGTAAAATAATGTGTTTTTTAAACCCGGCCGCAGCGGGCTCGGCAGCGGCTTTTTCCAGCGCTGCACCTATATCGGTTAACAAGCCTTGAGAGTGTATAGTTTTACTCAGGCGGATCGCATTTTGTTTCCAGGCATTATCGACAGCCGAGAGCTTCACCACTGGGTTTACGCCCTGGGCAAAAAACCACACACCCGCCCGGCTGCCCTGAGGCATTAATCGGCACAGCAGCTCTATAGCAGGCACGCGCAAATTATTCGGGTCGTTTTCCTTCATACTGCCGGAGACATCAATTAAAACACGCACATCAGGCATGGGTGCTTCATCAGCACGGCACAAAGGCGCCCAGCTGAAGGCAATCAACATCCAACACAGCAGGCGGCAATAGGTCTTAAAGGCCGATCCACGGCGAGGGCCGGATGATTGATACATTATTAAGGGCCGATCCGCCATTCAAATCCTCATCTGGCAGCGTGATGGCGTATGCATAGACTACGCCTTGTAAAAAAGGTATAGCAGCAAAACAAGCAAAGTGAAAACCTTTCGCGGCGCCCCTTGCACGAGTTAATAAGGTGGTAAATTACCTGCAATGAATTACACCGCAGAATGGGAAATAAAACACACCGCGCTGCTGCCAGGCTGCTGAACGTTCCGCTCCTTACACCCTCGTCCGCTCCGGCTAACCCCCCTAGATTATTAAGTCATTTCACCATCGCAGAGGAGCCAGAATAACGAGCGCCATGCCCGCGCAGCGGGCGAATAGGCAGCTGTGCACGGCTATTTACCCGGCGGGTTTTAGTGCAAGGTTCATAAGAAGCGATTTTTAATACACCACCATACGCCCAACCCACAAATCCCGCAGAGAATCAGGAATTGGCTGCATAGGCACCGCATTTAATTGTTCCATCGCCGGCAGTAAAAAAGGCATTTTGGCGGCATCCGGGTCGAACTCCATAAAGGCCAACAGTTGCTGTTTCAGTTTATCCAAATGAAACACAACCTCCTGCATAAGAATGAATGCTTCCTCAACTTCCCGGTAAGCAAATTCCAGGCGTTCATTGAGCACCTGATCCAACCAGCGCATATAGGCATCGTTAATAATGCCGGACTGCACCAGGGAGACCGCTATGTGAATAATGCTATTTTGAATAGCAATAACGCGTGGATTTTTATTCTGGTAGCCAATATGAGTGGCCATTTCATTAATAATTTTTACGCTATTATTGAGGTAATTGTTGCGCATTTTTACCGCCGCAACAAAATCAGGCATCAGGTCAATCGGCACGCCACAGGCTTTGTTTTCCGGTAGTTTTTTTAACAGCATAATAGCCCCCGCCCCTGCTGAGCCGTACCGACTGTGGCTATTCATTTGAATAATAGGAATTAAATCCCGCATGGAGCGGTTGAAGGGTTTGAAGTATTTTCGGTAAATGGCAAATAAACTGTCCAATAGATTAAGCGTTTGCCCAAGCGCGCCTAATTTATCCCCCACCAAACCACGTGGATAGCCGGTGCCATCAAGATTTTCATGGTGTTCCATTACACCTCTGGCAACCTCGGCGGGTAATTTAGGAATTACCTGGACTATCTTGGCGCCAATAATGGGGTGCGCCTGCATTTGACGCCATTCTTCAGGCTCATACGCGCCCTGTTTATTTAATACTGTGGGGCTTATGTGCAGCATACCCATATCGTGGGAGAGCCCGCCAATAAATGCTGCAATACAATCCTCCGGGCTGCCTTTGGATTTATGCCGGACTAAAGCACCAAACCAACCCACAAATAAAGCCTGCTCAAATACAACCGGTAATTGAATTGCCAGTACCGTAAGTTTTTGCCTTAACACGGCAAAACGACAAAAAGCATCGCAACAGGACTTAATAACTAAGGGGGGCATTAATTCCTGCAGGAATTTAAGGAAAGGATCAGCATCAAGAAAATACTGCAAACGCCTTAAGAGCGAATCTGCATTAAATTCATTCTCAATTGCCACCGAATCTTCAATCGGGCGCAGCAATTTAAAACGCAATACTTTTTCCGCCAGACGCTTGTCAATTTCGCCGCCCTTAGCAACTAACAACTGCCCCTGAGCATTGCGAATATCTTCAGTGGCGACGACCCGGCTCACCTCATTGACTAAGGCCAGATGCTCAGAGTAGGCGTGGGCACTGACTTCAGACTGTTCTACCTCTGCGCCCATGGGCGAAAACACCTGCTGTCGATTTATCTCACACTCAAGTATAGGCAGATAAAAACTGAGCGCCAGCGCGCAAAAATGCCTCGCACCCACCAACAAAGCGCTAAATTGGCTGGATAAAAATATAATTGCGCCTAATTACTGGGGCTCGGGGCTGGATATGGCACCCGGCAGCGCACTTATTTAGGGCGCCAAAAAAATAAGATCACGGTACTACCCAGGCCCACGACAATAGTAATGGACGCTCAAATTGCCGTCGGGGGCATGGCTAAACAGCTTTAATTTATCAGGGGTAATTAGCCAAGCACTGTGAATAGGCCTAAAAATCTTGGTGAACTCCCAGCGCAAGTGCCTAAGCCTAGAATCGGACCGATGCGCCAAAATTGGCGGTAAGAATTGTTAAAAAATATGAGGCTAAGAACCTTAGACGGCCGTTAAAGGGTTTAACGGATGCTGGGGGCAGCGGGTTTTATCAAAAGAGTTCTAAGGAAGCTCTATTATGTCGCTCGGTCAACGAAGGCCTTTTGGCAGCTTATTGGAATACCTTGGCGACAAAGGTCTGGCAAGGCAAATTTGGCGAAAGAACCGGACGACTGCATGGATGCAGGACGACCCAATGGATGGCAATGTCATTAAGTTAAAGACTTGGTGCGGTTTTCCCAGTGGTTATGTGCTCGCCCAGCCCCCCACCCCAACCCTCTCGTACATAAATCACTTCCCTGTGATTTACCCGCAGGGTCGCTTCGCGCTGCAAATTGCTCTTGCAATTTTTAAAAGAGGGTGGGCAAGATAGCCGTGGAAACAAACGCAATTACTTCGTTTAAGGTTTTTTGGCTTCTCTCCCTTTACACAAATTGCAGGCGCAATTGCCGAGTTTACACCAAGTAAATAAGGATTTTTTTGCCAAATTTAACGCTGCCAGAACTAGAAGGTAGTATTACAGCAAGCTGTTAGAGTGTTTTTCAAAAAACGCGCCGCCAGGGCACGCCAGCAGAGGCCTCATGCACTCTAAGAACAAAGGTGGAAAACGTACCTACAGCGCCGTTCCCCCTTTTGCGGCCTTGAGGGCCAAAAAAACAGGCTTGTATTAATTCGGCGAGCAAATATAACAAGTGGATGTTGTTATTTTCGCACAGTTTGCGCCTGAGGCGCGGCATCCATGCCGCAGCTATTACCCGCCACTAAAACCCGCCGGGTTAATATGATCAATAAAAAACAGCCACCTGCAAGCCTGTAGCTATTTTAACGAGCGGTTAACGAGGTTTTGCGCTGGCGGCGCTAGCGGTGGGGTTGAGGTTTTTAATGGTATCGCTGGCGGTAATGCCTTCTAAAATTTCAATATTAATACCGTCGGAAATACCCACTTTCACCGCGCGGCGCTCAAATACTTGCGGTGCCGTCATCACCTCCACAAAGGTCTGGCCATTCTCGGTAATTAAATTACCCTCATTAATAGCCAACACCTGGTTGCGCTGGGCGAGCACTATATCCGCATTGGCAGAATAACCCGCCCGCAAAAAACTGCCCTCTGGTAAATTAATAGCCGCGCGAATTTCAAACTTTACCGTGCCTTGATCGGTAACACCCTTAGGGGAAATATACTCCAAATTAGCGCGGTATTTTTCGGCACCCAAAGCCCCCACATTTAACACCAGTTCCATACCTTCTTTAATTTTGCCCACCTCAGACTCGTCTACCTTGCCCTCAAATATTAAATCCCGCATGTTGGCAATACTGGCGATGGTGGTGCCGTCTTTAAAATCTGAGTAGGCCATAATAAATGCGCCCTCTTTCACCGGTACGTTTAACACCATACCCTCAACCGTGGCTTTTACTTGGTTAGAAATTTTACCAGCTTTTTTCGAGGCGCCTTCTTTAATTAAGGCCACGTTGTTCTCCGCAGCCACCACCGCTTCGCTCTGCAAATCTAGCTCCAATCGGTATTTGGTAAATTCCGATTCCGGCACCAGTTTTTGCGCGAACAGGTTCTTTTGGCGATCAAACTCTTGCTGAGCATTAGCCAGGTTTAAACGCGCACGCTCGAGTTGGGACTCTGCCGAGCTTAATACCTGCATATTAGGAATAATCTCGATTTTGGCGATTAAATCACCTTTCTTAATTAACTGCCCCGCTTGCACCGCCAACTCTTGCAAAACGCCGGAGGCCTGGGACTTAATTTCAATTTCTTTACGCGGCACAATCTGCCCAGTGGCTACAGTTTTTTTCACTATATCCACTTTACTCGGCTGCAGGGTTTCGTACACCACGGGCTTTTGTTGATTTTTCTTGTATAAAAATACCGCCGTACCCACAAACAAACCTAGGGTAAGCAGGCCTATACACAGTGCAATAAATTTTTTCATAGCGCTCTCAGTACATATCCATTAAAAGTAAAATCAGAAATTATTCGTCTTGCAAGGCAACAATAGGGTTAACACTGGCCGCTTTGGAGGCAGGCAGCAAGGCCGCTAATATGGCAGCCACCACTAAAATAGCCATGGCTAAAAAAGCGGTGGATAAATTAATTTCCGGGTTGGCAAATACCCCGCCGTTGCCGCCGCCCAACAGGCGGCCAATGGACTCCAGCAAAAAAACCCCCACCACCAGGCCCCAATAACCGGCAAACAGCGTAATTACCAAGGCCTCTTGAATCACCATGGCAATAATTGACGCGTTAGTGGCGCCTATGGCTTTGCGCACACCAATTTCTTTGGTGCGCTCTTTCACCACGATCAACATAATATTGCCAACCCCAATAGCACCGGCAATTAAAGTGCCTATGGCTACAGCCCAGCTAAAGGCCGTAATACCGGCAAACAGCGCCATAAATTTATTAAATTCTTTTTGCACATTAAAAGAGCCAATTACACCTACATCATCCGGGTGCACCTTGTTGCGCTCCATAATAATTTTTTTCACCTTCTCCTCAAGCGCTACGGCGTCAAAACCCGGCTTGGGGGTTAATTCAATGTGGCCGATCCAGCCGAGCTGGTTAAAGGTGTAACGCAAGGTACTGTTGGGGATTAATACGGTCTCGGCGTCTTCCTGTGCGTTATCACCACTTTTGGGGCCGTTAAATACACCCACCACCAAAAAATAAATGCCGCGAATTTCAATGCTCTGGCCTATGGGGTTTTCGCCTGCATCAAATAGGGTTTCCTGCACGCGGGTGCCAATGACGGCTACTTTGCGTTTGTCCTCTATGTCGGCGGCGTTAATAAAGCGCCCTTGTTGCATGCTGTAGGCTTTGAGTTGTTGGTTGGCCGGTTGGATTCCCTTGGTGGGAAAGGCGCCGAATTTTGTACCGCGCACCACATACTGCGCGCCATCCCAACGGCCTAAATCATTATTGCCAGTTAATACATCTAATTCCGGGCAACCCTGGCGAATGGCCACTAGGTCTTCATCTTTTAAGGCTAATTTGCGGCCTTTTTGCATGCCTGCGTAGGGAATTTGCGTGGGCGCACCGCTCCACATATAAACTGTATTGGCCTGGCCGCCAAACATACCCACCACACCATTTTTTAAGCCATTACCCGCGCCGAGTAATACCACCAACATAAATATGCCCCAAAACACACCAAAGGCGGTGAGTGTGGTGCGCAATTTATGTTTTTTCAGGGTGAGGTAAATTTCCTGCCATTTATCCCAATCAATCATTTCGCCGCCCTCATAGCCTCAATGGGCGATATTTTAGCCGCGCGCCAGGCGGGTAAAAATCCGGCAAAGGCGCCTATGGCCACTAATAAAATAATCGCCTTAATGGCAATAGCAAAATCCACTTCAGGGCGGGCAAAAAACTGCGTTTTAATATTAAAACTGGTGAGGAAATACGACACAGCTTCCAACAAAGCCACACCCAAAACCAAGCCTAAATAACCGGCTATTGAGGTCACTAATATGGACTCCAACAATAGTGTGCCGACAATTTGCCTCGGTGTGGCGCCGAGGGCTTTGCGCACGCCAATTTCCACTGTGCGCTCTTTTACGGTGATCAACATAATATTACTAATGCCAACTATACCGGCCATTAATGTGCCTATGCCCACAAACCAAATAAAGGCATCTATAGCAGCAAACATTTGGGAGAATTGCTGGGTTTGTTTGGCTAGGTTCCAAGAGAAAATCGCTTTTTTATCATCCGGCGCTACCTTATGGCGCTCTTTTAATAAATTCACCACCTGTTCTTCCAACGCAAACCCATCGGCGCCGGGTTTAGGTGATAAGGCAATCAGGGCTACAGAATCGCCCTTGCCAAAGGTTTTTTGAAAACCACTTAAGGGTACATACACCCGCTCAGACATGCGCCCTTCCCAGCCGCTGTCGTAAAACACGCCCACCACTTTATAAGTCACGCCATTAACATTAATTATTTTGCCGAGCGGGTCTTCATTTTTGGCAAATAATTTTTCATACACGCGGGTGCCAATAACGGCCACTTTGCGCTCTTCAAATTGATCGAGTTCATTGAGCCTGCGGCCCATTTGATAATCCTGATAGGCCTTAATTTTAAAATAACCGTCGGCCACACCCATTACACCAAAACTGCCGGTTTTATTTTGATAGGACACCACTGTATCGGCCTGGCGTGCAGAGCCGAGTGGGTTCTCCGCCGATAAAAATTGCACATCAGGGATTTTTTGCCGAATGGCCGCTATATCCTGTTCAGTTAATTGAATGGTGCGGCCCGGCGATAGGCCTTTGTAGGGTAGCGAGGTTTGCCGTGGGTTAATCCAAATCGAATCGCGCAGGTCGCTGCTGAACATAGCCTCCATGCCGTTTTGCATACCCTTGCCCGCACCCAATAATAAAATCAGCATAAAAATACCCCAAAACACACCAAACGCGGTCAAGAGCGTGCGCAATTTATTTTGTTTTAGTGTGTGGGCAATTTCTTGCAGGCTGTCAACACTTAACATGCCGCAGGTGCCTGCTGGGTGTCCGAGAGAATATGGCCGTCTTTTAATTGAATCAGCCGCTGGGTTTGGCGGGCAATATCCGCTTCGTGGGTAACAATCACCACGGTTTTACCGTCGCGGTGCATCTCCTGAAATAAACCCATAATTTCCTCGGTAGTGACACTATCCAGTGCCCCGGTGGGTTCATCGGCAAGAATTAATTTAGGGTTGCCCGCCAAAGCGCGCGCAATGGCTACACGCTGTTTTTGCCCGCCGGATAATTGATTGGGCATATTCAACGCCCTATCACCCAACCCCACGCGCTCAAGCAGTGCCATAGCCGCCGCGTTGCGCTGTTTGCGGCCGACTTTCTGGTAATACAGCGGCAGGGCGACGTTTTCCATAGCGTTTTTAAACGGCAATAAATTAAACGACTGAAACACAAAGCCGATTAAATGATTGCGCAAATAAGCGGCTTTGTTTTCCGTTAAGCCGTCTATTTCAATACCGTTGAGGCGGTAGCGGCCTTCGTTGTGGGAATCGAGAATACCGAGGATATTTAATAGTGTGGATTTGCCCGAACCGGACGCCCCCATAATCGACACCAACTCGCCCTCCCTTATGCGCAGGTTAATGCCCTTTAAAACATGCAAGCGGCGCTCGCCCTCACCATAAAATTTGTGGATGTTCTCTAACTCAATCATTGGAATCCTTAAGGACGCTATCGGGCCTGGGGCAAGCTTAGGGGATATAACGACAAATCCCAACTGTTTCGGTTCCGCCACGCGAAAAATCTATATCAAAATATTTTGATATAGATGGGAGCTGCTGCTAGACTGCCCCCATGACCCTAGCCGCCAGCCAACTTCCCCCCTGCGACCTCCCCAGCCTATGCAAGGCCGTGGGGGATGGCCTGCGGTTGGAAATCCTGCGGGTGCTGGCGCGGGATTCTTTAGGCGTGTTGGAGTTGAGCGAGGTATTCGCGGTTAAACAATCCCTCATGAGCCACCACCTAAAAATCCTCAGCCAAGCAGGCCTGATTCAATCTCGCCGCGAAGGCAATTCCATTTTTTACCGCCGCGCCTGTTTAACCCCCTCGGATCACTGGCTGAGCTTTAAACAAGGCCTCTACACCAGCCTAGAAACCCTGCCCGTACCGGTCGAATTTAAAGAACGCTTAAGCGGTATTCACGCCGAGCGCGCCAAAGCCTGCGCGGCGTTTTTTAAAGACAACGCCGATAAATTCCGCCAGCAGCAGGACTTAATTGCCAATGTGAACGTATATGCCGCCACGGTGGAGGGCCTACTTAGCAGCGCGCCGCAATTTACCTGTGCGCTGGAAATTGGCCCCGGCGAAGGGGAATTTTTAGCCGTATTACAGCAGCACTTTAAAAATGTCATCGCCCTGGATAATAGCCCAGCAATGCTCGCTAAAGCCCAGGCGCTTGCCGCCGCGCAAGGCTTAACTCAGATTCGTTTTGTACTCGGCAGCACCGAAATTTTAGTGCGCGAACAATTACAGCTGGACTGCATTGTGGTGAATATGGTGCTGCACCACCTGGCCTCTCCTGCGCAAATGCTGCAGGAGATCAGCCAGTTATTAGTGCCCGGCGGGCTATTAATTATTAGCGAATTATGCCGCCACGAACAAAGCTGGACCTTAGAAGCCTGCGGTGATTTATGGCAGGGTTTTGAGGCCGATGACCTAACCGAATGGGCCAAGGCGGCCCAGCTCACCCAAGGGCAAAGCAGTTATTTAGCCCTGCGCAATGGCTTTCAAATTCAAATACACCAATTTTTTAAACCCACGGGAGTGTAAGCATATGTCCGAATACTCAGTTTTTACCTCTGAATCAGTCTCCGAAGGCCACCCGGATAAACTGGCCGATCAAATTTCCGATGCCGTATTAGATGCCATTTTAAAAGACGACCCCAACGCCCGCGTAGCCGTGGAAACCCTAGTTAAAACCGGCATGGCCATAGTGGCCGGTGAAGTGCGCACCAGCACCTATGTGGATTTAGAAGATTTAATTCGCCAAGTTATTTTAGATATTGGCTACAACTCCAGCGATGTAGGTTTTGATGGTGCCAGCTGCGCGGTATTAAATGCTATCGGCAAACAATCGGCCGATATCGCCATGGGTGTCGATGAAAGCGCTAATAAAGATTTAGGCGCGGGCGATCAGGGTTTAATGTTCGGTTACGCCACCAATGAAACCCCCGTATTAATGCCTGCACCGATTTTTTACGCCCACCGCTTAGTGGAAAAACAAGCCCAATTACGCAAAAACGGCACCCTGCCCTGGTTGCGCCCGGATGCCAAAAGCCAGGTTACTCTGCGCTATGAAAATGGCCTCCCCGTCGCAATTGATGCCGTTGTACTCTCTACGCAACACAGCCCCGATGTATCCCAAAGTGATATTCATGAAGCGGTGCGTGAATTAATAATTAACCAAGTATTGCCGCACGAATGGCTGCACGCCGGTACTCAATACCACATTAACCCCACTGGCCAATTTATTATCGGCGGCCCCGTGGGTGACTGTGGTTTAACCGGCCGCAAAATTATTGTTGATACCTACGGCGGTATGGCCCGCCACGGCGGCGGTGCTTTCTCCGGTAAAGACCCATCCAAAGTAGACCGCTCCGCCGCCTATGCAGGCCGTTATGTAGCCAAAAATATTGTGGCCGCAGGCCTTGCGGATAAGTGTGAAATTCAAGTGAGTTACGCCATTGGTGTGGCCGAACCCACCTCTATTTCACTCAACACCTTCGGCACCGGCAAAATAGCCGATAGCGAGATTATTAAATTGGTGCGCGAACACTTTGACCTGCGCCCACAGGGTTTAATCGCCATGCTGGATTTAAAGCGCCCCATTTACCAACAAACGGCTGCTTATGGGCACTTTGGCCGTGAATTACCGAATTTTACTTGGGAAAAAACCGACCGCGCCGCCGCCCTACAAAAAGCCCTTTAAGTATCCAACGGCGTATACCCACACTCTTTATAGACAGGAATTTTTTATGAGCTTCACCGATTACAAAGTTGCCGACATGTCCCTAGCCGATTGGGGCCGCAAAGAAATTGAAATTGCCGAAGGCGAAATGCCCGCATTAATGGCCCTGCGCCGTAAATACAAAGCCAGCAAGCCGCTTGCGAACGCAAAAATTATCGGCTGCATCCACATGACCATTCAAACCGCCGTATTAATTGAAACCCTGGTGGATTTAGGTGCAGAAGTACGCTGGTCTTCGTGCAATATTTTCTCCACCCAAGATCACGCCGCCGCCGCCATTGCCGCTGTAGGCATTCCGGTATTTGCCTGGAAGGGTGAAACCGAAGAAGAATTCTGGTGGTGCATCGAACAAACCATTAATAAAGACGGCAAACCCTGGGATGCCAATATGATTTTGGATGACGGCGGTGATGTCACCGGCATAGTTCATGAAAAATACCCACAAATGCTTGAGCACATCCACGGCATTTCAGAAGAAACCACTACAGGCGTTCACCGCTTAGTGGAAATGATGAAAAAAGGCAGCTTAAAAGTGCCCGCCATTAATGTGAATGACGCGGTTACCAAAAGTAAAAACGACAACAAATACGGCTGCCGCCACAGTTTAAACGACGCCATCAAACGCGCCACGGACCATCTATTAGCCGGTAAAAAAGCCCTAGTAATTGGTTATGGTGATGTAGGTAAAGGCTCGGCTGCCTCGTTGCGCCAAGAAGGCATGATTGTAAAAATCACCGAAATCGACCCCATCTGCGCTATGCAAGCCTGTATGGATGGTTTTGAAGTAGTTTCGCCTTATAAAAACGGTATTAACACCGGCGAGTTAGCCGACATTAATAAAGAACTATTAGCCACCACCGATTTAGTCGTGACTACCACCGGCAACGTCAATGTGTGCGACGCCGCCATGTTGCAAAGCCTGAAAAATGCCGCAGTGGTGTGTAATATCGGCCACTTCGATAGCGAAATCGACACCGCCTTTATGCGCGCCAACTGGCAGTGGGAAGAAATTAAACCACAAGTACACAAGGTATACCGCAATAAAGCCACTAAGGATCATTTAATTTTATTATCCGAAGGCCGTTTAGTGAACCTAGGCAATGCCACAGGCCACCCATCCAGAATTATGGACGGCTCGTTTGCCAACCAAGTGCTCGCACAAATGTATTTGTACGAGCGCCAATTCGCTAAATTGCCAGCCGCACAAAAGGCCGAGCATATTTATGTGCGTGTGCTGCCGAAAAAACTCGATGAAGAAGTAGCCCGCGATATGGTGGAAGGTTTTGGCGGTGTATTAACTCAATTAACCGCGCAACAGGCGGAATATATTGGCGTTGAACAAGACGGTCCCTACAAGCCTGAAAGTTATAAATATTAATTGCCCAAGCTAGCAACACCTCGTTCCCACGCTCTGCGTGGGAATGCATATTTAATTCACGGCCTGGAATTGTATGTAGGGTAATTCTAGGGCTATGCATTCCCACGCAGAGCGTGGGAACGAGAGAAACGAACGTTGCGTAGGGTGGGCAAGCTGGCTTGCCCACCAGACTCAATAAATGGGCAAAAATCACTTCACGAACAATTAAGGCTCCACATCGGTGGGCAACAAGTTGCCCACCCTACATTAATGGTCGGAATTCGACACGAGAAATCCCATGAACGATAACATTCGACTCAGCTTTGAATTTTTCCCCGCCAAAACCGATCAAGGCCGGGATAAATTAATTCAAGTTCAGCAGGAATTAAGTGCTTTTAACCCCGAATTTTTTTCCGTCACCTATGGTGCTGGCGGCTCCACCCGCGAACACACCAAAGGCATAGTGCAATTAATTAAACAAGCAGGCCAGGAAGTTGCGCCCCACCTATCCTTCGGCGGCGACTTACCAGAAGCACTATTAGCCCTATTAAATGAATACAAAAACCTCGGCATTAACCGTTTAGTCGCCCTGCGCGGCGACCGCCCCTCCGGTATGGGTGGCGGTACCCGTATGGTCTACGCCAACGAATTAGTGGCCTTTATCCGCGAACATTTCGGTGCTTATTTTCATATAGAAGTGGCCGCCTACCCGGAGATTCACCCAGAGTCTCAAAGCTTTAATAGCGATATTCGTTTTTTAAAAGGCAAATTCGACGCGGGCGCCAACTCGGCCATTACCCAGTATTTTTACAACCCAGATGCCTATTTTTATTTTGTCGAACAATGCCGCCTGCAGGGTATTACCCAAGACATAGTACCCGGCATTATGCCCATCACCAATTACAAAAATCTCTCCCGTTTTAGCGACGGCTGCGGCGCGGAAATTCCCCGCTGGTTGCGTAAACGCTTAGAAAGTTTTGGCGATGACAGCGAAAGCTTAAAAGCCTTTGGCCTGGACGTGGTGAGCGAACTGTGCGAAACCCTATTAGATAACGACGCCCCCGGCCTGCATTTTTACACCATGAACCAAACCGAACCCACCGCCACCATTTTGCGCAACCTAGGCTGGGAAAATTAATGCGAATACCCCGCGTATATGTGCCCTTAGCGCTTAGCAGCGGGGCCAACATAAGCCTGCCAGAAACCCAAGCTCACTACCTCACGCGGGTATTGCGCATGGAAGCTGGCAGGCCGCTCATTATATTTAATGGCCAAGGCGGCAGTTTCGCCGCCGAAATTATTCAGGCCAGTAAAAATAGCTGCGTGGTAAGCCTTGGCGAGTTTACCGCTGAAAACAACCAGTCCCCGCTGCAATGTAGTCTGGCGATTGGTATATCCAAGGGTGATCGTTTTGACTATGTGCTGCAAAAAGCCTGTGAGCTAGGCGCCAGCGAAATTTACCCTCTGTTTACCAGCCGCACCGAGGTGCGTTTGGACGCAGCGCGACAAAATAAAAAAACCGAGCATTGGCAACAGGTGTTAATTAGCAGCTGCGAGCAAAACGGCCGCAACCTAGTACCCGTTTTACACGCGCCGCTGACACTGAGTGAATGTTTACCCACTGTTTCTAGCGATTTAAAACTAGTCCTCCACCACCGCGCCAATCAAGCCCTCAATAGCTACGCCATACCTCAATCCGTGTGTTTGTTAATTGGGCCGGAAGGTGGGTTAAGCGAAGAGGAAATTCACTACACCGAGCAGCAAGGTTTTAACCCCTTGGTGTTGGGGCCGAGAATTTTACGCACGGAAACGGCGCCTTTGGTGGCTTTGAGTTTGGTGCAGTATCAGTGGGGGGATTTGGCTTAGTTCTGAAAAAAACGAAGGTTGAGCAATAATGCCCAACACAGCGCACACTCAGAACCAGAAATATTTAGTGGGAAATTATTTAACCCAACACAAACTCATTTTCTCCGAACATACAATGTTGGGTTTCGCAGCGTTCTACCCAAACTACTTGCTAACCGTTTTAGGGTATCCGCTCTCAGTGATAGGGATCACAGCCCACACAGCTTTAAAGTCCGCGCTAATTAATCATTTTGATGATATAACCACTCAATTTTCGACAACTCATTTTCAACAACCGAAGAATTAAGCTGGCCTCCACCATACTGGAACCAAGAAAAATCGGCGCGAAACCTAATTAATTTAGTAATTTTTCTTTTGACGTCCTCGGGTAGCGGATTCAAGGCCCAAGGATTTTCATAGAAAACAATGCCATCTACCGTGAGCAAGATTGCTCCATGGAGACTGCGACGCACCCTAAACAAGCCTTCTTTTTGCTGCTTATAGAACCCAAAGCAATCTGACAAGTGATTTAACTCTGTTCTACCAGGTGAAAATATACTCTTATCCTTTTTTCCGTAAAAGGCATGCCATACTCCGAAGCTTCCTGTGTAACAAGCATCTGCTTTCAACGCCGTTTTAATTGGTTGAGTATCACAACAAAAGACGTCAAACCCATGGATTAAATCCACCCATAGTAAATTCACTGCATTCTCACGAGTTTGATCTTTTTCTCGCTTTCCATTCAAACACCGATCTATAATTTTATTAGCGGTGTATGTTCTAGCGCTCCCTTCCTGTCCCGTTAGCGGGTATGAAAAAGCTACAGTTGAAACTTGATCAGCTTGGGCTTCATGCTGTTTTTTTACGGAGTCTATATTCGTGACAGACTCTTGCGGGCAGTAAACTTCAATATAACCATTTTCGATTATTCTAAAGTCGGGTGCTTTAATACCACTACCAACAGGCTCAGGCCTCAGACTGCCAAACACCTGACACAAAAGCCCACCCGAAATTAATTCAGCGGCTTCGCTAGAATCTATCTTGCTTTTAGCTGCCGAAGTCGAATCCCAATAAGGATCGCGCGACAAAATTTTCACCTTAGCCAAACACCAATCAATATTGGCACCATTACGGATAATATTCTCCACAGCCACACTCAAATATAATAATTTGAAATTCGGCACATAGCTTTTAAAATCATTAAAACTTTCCTCCATAACTGACATCAAATAGCTGTCGTCAGCAATGGAAATTTCGTTTTCCAACAAAAGCCGATCAAATATTGGATATCCAAAATCAATTAATTTCACAAAAATCTACCTTATATGGCATTTAGGTGCAGGGCGGCCAATTTCTAAGCAAGCCGAAATTTATGGTGCAATAAATCTTCCATAGTCGGTGGGCAACAAGTTGCCCACCCTACTTCTTCTCCACCTTCACCAAAACCCCCATATGATCCGTATAAGCCACCGCACTTTTCCCAGCAAATGAAAACTGCGAAATATACTTCACCTCAATTTTTTTAACCGTAGCCGTGTTATACACCGCCACGTCAAATTTTTTGCTATTCGCTGAGTTGGTCCCTTTGTGTACCACGGGTTTTTCCGCCCAGGTATCGTTCAGCGTAATCGCCCCACTATGGGCATCCACAAAAGTTTGGTCCATGCCGCTGCTAATCACTTCTGGGCTAAAGGTTTCGCGCGGTTGGTTGGTATCGCCAATAACCACATCCACCACACCGCCCTTGGCATGATTCAGCAAGGTATTTTTAATGTTTTGATAAAACACCGTAGCCGCATCTTTGTTCGCAGCCAAGCTATTGGGCACATGAACAAACACAGCCAACACACCTTTACAGCGCACCGCACACCAGCCTTCGCCCTCAGCAATCGGGTGTGTAATGCCCGAAGGGCCGTGGATGCTAAAACAATTACAGGCCTTAGGCCGCACCGAAACATGTATTTTTTTACCGGCTTCTTTGCTAATGGATTGCCACTGGGCGTGCGTGGAGTCGAGCTCGCCAAATACTATCGCATCAATTGTCGCCCCCACTTCACGGTAGGCAAATTGATATAACTGGCGCGCCTTGCCCTCCACCATGCTGAGCATTTCCGATTTGGCAGCGGCAAATTTTAAATCGTCGCCGGTATCCGCCTCATCACGTTTGCGTTTTTTGCTGGGTTTTTTATCATCCAAATAATTTTTATCTCCTACGGGTACTAACTCCGCTGGCCCTTCTAAAATAACCGAAGGGTCTAATTGGGGATTAAATGGGTAGCGAAGCACACCTGTGCCTTTGGGATACATGGGCGCTAAGGTATGTTGCGCGGCGCGCTGAAACGCCTGCCGCGTGCTGGCTGCCACATCGTGCTCGGTGCTGGAATTTGAATTTAACGACTGATAGGCCATAACCACTTCCATACAAATATCCTCTTGCTCAATTATTAGAATTAATCGCGAAGCTCAGCCTGCGGGCGTAATTAAATGGACCCTATTTAAGGCCCTGCACTGGCGATTTCGCCACCCGTGCCAACCACACATAGCCCAGCACTGCAGACACCACCGACCCCACTAAAATACCTAAACGCTCGTGCATAGGCTCGCTTGCCTGGGTATCCACAAAGGCTAAAGAGCCGATAAATAAACTCATGGTAAAGCCCACGCCACACAATAATGCTGCACCGTAAATTTGGCTCCAATTACAATCGCTGGGCAAGCGGCCAATTTTGAAGTGCACCGCAAGCCAAGCAAATAACATAACCCCCAATTGTTTACCCACCACCAAGCCCAAACAAATACCGAGGGGCACACCTGCGGTCAGCGCGGCCATGTTTAACCCGGCAAAGGATAAACCCGCATTGGCAAAGGCAAATAAAGGCAAAACACCTAGGTTTACTACGCTGTGAAGATCATGCTCTATATCCGCCACGGGTGTCTGTTCCCGCCCGCTGCTATCAACACCTTTGTAGGGGATTAATAGCGCTATGGCCACACCCGCAAGCGTGGCGTGCACGCCGGATTTTAATAAGCTCACCCACACGAATAAACCAATTAACAAATAGGCCGTGCGGTTAATACCGCCGCGCCAATTCATAAAGGCTAAGAGAGCTAAACCAATGCCGGCACAGGAAATAGCAAACCAGGATAATTTAGCCGTATAAAATAGCGCGATAATAACAATGGCCCCGATGTCATCAAATATCGCTAGGGTCACTAAAAATAATTTAAGGCCAGCTGGTACACGGTTGCCTAACAGGCTCAAAACACCCAACGCAAATGCAATATCCGTCGCGGTGGGAATGGCCCAACCATTCAACGCAATGGGGTCTTGGTAATTAAAAGCCGTATAAATAAGTGCGGGCACCAGCATACCGCCCACAGCAGCGGCGGCGGGAAAGGCCACTTTAGCGGCCTGGCTTAATTCCCCCACCATAATTTCCCGTTTTAACTCCAGCCCCACCATTAAAAAAAACAAAGTCATCAAGCCGTCGTTTATCCACAACAACAAGGGTTTGGCAATACTAAAATCACCTATGGCTATAACAAGTTTCAAAGAAAGAAATTGATTGTAAAGGCCTGCCAAAGGGCTATTGGCCGCAACCAGTGCCAGCGCTGCGGCCACCATTAATAGGATGCCGCCAAATGCATCTGACTGTGAAAATCGACTCCACCAAAACCACATAAAAAACACCTCTAAATTGGCTAGGCACCTAAAATAAAGGGGGAATTATTCCCCCCAAGGTGCCAATAAGGATTGTTCTATACCCAGCTGAGCAAGAATGCGCGCCACAATAAAATCCACCAAATCGCCAATGGAGGTGGGTTTGTGATAAAAGCCAGGGCTAGCGGGTAAAATGACTGCACCCATCTGGGTGAGTTTGAGCATATTTTCCAAATGAATGTGTGAATAGGGCGTTTCCCTGGGCACAATAATTAACTGCCGCCGTTCTTTTAACGCCACATCCGCCGCGCGCTCAATTAAATTATTGCTGGCACCACAGGCAATGGCCGAAATACAGCCGCCGCTGGCCGGGCAAATTACCATGCTCGACGGGCTTGAAGAGCCTGAGGCTACGGGAGCAAACCAATCATCCCTAGCCAATAAACTCAATTGCCCAGGTTTAGCGCCGCTCCAGGTTTGCCAAAACATTTCCTGCTCGTTTAATTCCAGCGGCGGAATTATCTCGGTTTCGGTGCGGATTACCACCTGCGCCGCCTGAGAAATTAATAAATAAACGCGACAATTCGCGGCGATTAATTGCTGCAGCAAACGCAAGCCATAATCGGCCCCCGAAGCCCCCGTAATAGCAAGCGTAACGGTTTTAAGTATCATCAAGCGCCTCCAATAGTTTGCGATGTAATCCAGCAAAGCCACCGTTACTCATAATTAAAATATGATCACCACTGCGGCTTTCACGCAGAATGTAATCGATAATTTCATCCACGGAACAAAATGCCTTTTGTTTATTGCCGGCATTTTTGGCCACTTCTCGCAGCGACCAATTTAAACCGGGCGGTTCAAACCAAATCACTTCATCCGCCGTTTGACAGCTTAAACCCAGCGTCTGCGCATGTACGCCTTGTTTCATAGTATTTGAGCGCGGCTCGATAATTGCGATGATACGCGCCTGACCGACTTTGGCGCGCAAGCCTTTTAAGGTGGTAGCAATTGCCGTCGGATGGTGGGCAAAATCATCATAAATTTTGCGCCCCTGCGCTTCGCCCACCAATTCCATGCGGCGTTTTACACCTAAAAATTCCCCTAGCGCGGCGCAGCTAGTGTGCGGTTCCACACCTACATGGCGCGCCGCTGCCATAGCCGCTAAGGCATTGGCAATATTATGATTACCCAATAACAGCCAATCGACGGTAGCCACTTTTTCAGCTTGAAAATAGACATCAAAACAGCTGCCATCATCGCGTATTAATTTCGCCTGCCAATCGCCACCCTCGCCAATTGTCTGGCCAGGTGTCCACATGCCCTGGCTTAAAACCTGTTGCAGCGCTCTATCCTGAGCCGGGTAAATAATTAAGCCTTCTTCGGGAATAATGCGCACCAAATGATGGAACTGGCGTTGAATAGCCGCCAGATCAGGGAATATATCCGCATGATCGTATTCCAGATTATTTAAAATTGTGGTGCGCGGGTGATAATGCAAAAACTTTGAGCGTTTATCAAAAAATGCGCAGTCGTATTCATCCGCTTCAATGACAAAAAAACTGGAAGCGCCGAGGCTTGCCGAAGCGGGGAAATTCAGCGGCACGCCGCCAATTAAATAACCCGGGGAATAATGGGAATATTCTAATATCCAGGTTAATAAACTCGCCGTGGTAGTTTTGCCATGGGTGCCCGCCACAGCCAATACCCAGCGATTTTTTAACACCTGTTCAGCCAACCAGGCAGGGCCAGAGGTGTAAGGAATCATGCGATTAAGCACGGCTTCCATCACTGGATTCCCCCGGCTGATAACATTACCCACCACCACCATATCCGGGTTTAAATCCAATTGCGCCACATCATAGCCTTCAATCAGCTCAATTCCTGCCGCTGCCAATTGCGTACTCATAGGCGGGTATACCTGCTGATCGCTGCCGGTTACCCGAAACCCTAACTGTTTGGCCAGCACCGCAAGGCTGCCCATAAAGGTGCCACAAATGCCGAGTATATGAATATGCCCCATACGCTTTTACGCCTAAAAAGCCGTTAGGATACTGGATTAAGGCCGGGCTTGACAGGAAAACCAGAGGGTTAGCAAAGCGGGTTACAGGCGTATAAATCTACCCTGTAAACAGATGCAAAAACTGCAAACACCGAGTAAAACACACCTTATCAATAGGTGGTATCAGCGCTTAAATGGAACAGCAAGAAACACATGCCCCGATCAGACTCGGAGCAAAAATTTAGGCAGATAAAATAGAAGCCTCTAGCAGCTTGTTGAAATACCTTGGCGGCGACGGTCTGGCAATGCAGTATTCAACATGATGCGAAGGGATTATTTCAGCATATTCATCGCATTAGTCATGGCTTCAGATAAATCCTCCGCCTCGGCGTTATCAATATCCCAATCCAATCCTAAACGATCAAAGGCGGTAACTGTGGAGTAGTCTAAACCTTGGTAATGAATGTTATTAGCATCCAAACTTTGCAAGAAGCCTACGGTAACCAAATCGGCGTAATCAGCTTTGGGTACTACGCGGGTAAAATCTAAGTATTGCAGGGGAACCTGCTGTATGGCGGCGGGAAACCCCCACACAGTTAAAATGCGTGCACCTATATGCGGGTGGGCCTGGGCAATCACCGATTCCAGCGTAAAACTATCGCGCAATAAAGCCGGATGGTCCTCGGCATAAGAAAGAATAGGCAACACGCCAATTTGATGAACCAAGCCTGCCAGGGCCGCTTCATCGGGTTTGAGTTTAGTTTTAAATTTACACAAGACCGTACAAATGCCAGCAATCTCGGCGGATTGATTCCAAACTAAACGCAAGCGACGATCCACTAAGTCGCTGGTCGCCTGAAACATTTGCTCCATAGCAAGCCCGGTGGCCAAGGCACAGGTAGTGCTCATCCCTAAGCGGGATAGGGCCATATTTAAATCTTCAATGACTTTAGCGCCGCGATAAATTGCGCTATTAGCAACCTTGATAATACGGGCGGCTAAGGCGGCATCCTGGCCGATAATACTCGCCAATTGTTTGATGCTGGCGTTGGGATCATCGGCAACTTCCCGTACCCGCAGGGCCATTTCCGGCATGGTCGGCAGCACTAGGCTGTCGTCATCAATAGCTTTTAAAATGATTGCAGATATTTTTTCTACGAGATTAGTCATAAGCACTCCCAAGCCGTGAGCCCCACGGCCCCTAATCACATAGTTATAGCATAGGGTAGCGACAACCACTGTATTTTGCTGTGCTCATACCCTGAGCTTGTTAAGGTGTGATGCTCTAGGGCTTGATCATTCACCACCGCTAGGAATTCATCAGCACAACTGAGCACCACCACACCCTGCGCCTCAGCATGATCTGCAGCATGCAGCTGCGCCCCCACTGGCAAGCTGCCTTCGGTAATTTTGCCACGATACAAGTGTTTTTTTAATTTCCCTAAATATTGCATACGCGCGACAATTTCTTGCCCTGTGTAACAGCCCTTTTTAAAACTAATTGCATCGACCTGATCTAAATTAAACATTTGTGGGATAAATTCCTCCACCGTGGCTGCACGCACCTCGGCTACTCCGCGCCTAATTAACTCCTCGTCAAAAGTTTCCGCCTTTATTAGGGTGTTTTTTAAAGAAGCCTGCTCTATCCAGTGCATTAGACTTTCTGAGCTACCATAGAGCTCTAACCAATCGCTCGCGCGCGCCACCAATACTGCATCACCCAGGGTTTGAAATTTACCTGCCACCAAGGGTTCGGCCAAATTCAACACTGCAGTTATTTTATTTAGCATATTCTCGCCAACCAGGGCACAGGCAGGCATATCAACGTGTGAAAATTGCACCTTAGTAAATACCGCGTATTTTTTTAGCCCATCAAATGCCTGCTCTAAGCTCCTGTGCACACGCAAATAAATATTTGCCTGCTTTTGAAAGGCTACAAATGTTAATACCATGCGCCCCTTTGGATTGCACTGCGCACCCAATAACCACTCTTGCTGCTCAAGCCTGCGCATGTCACAGGTGACCTGGGATTGAATAAACTTCAATGCATCAGGGCCAGATATTTCAATAAAATTATAATCCGGCAAGGGGTAATATTTATCTTGGATTAAATTAGCCACGCTATTTATCTCTTGCATTATAAGTCCTCAATATTTGCGCCCGCCTTGGGCGGAATTCTCGCTACATAAACTTAAAGGGAATCTCTAGTTAATTCTAGGTTTTGCTTTTTCAAACCTCTTGTGGGCACTGAGCCCGCGCCGAAGCTACAGGGAAGTACTCGGGCGCATTTGAAAAAGGTAAACCCGGGGATTAATAAGAGCATCCTAAAATTAAAAAATCAGGTTAACTCTTTTGCGACCCTCCAAAATTTGAACCCGAGCGTTTTGTTGAAAAATTTGTCACCCCTAAAGGGACAACTATTTGGCTCCTTTCTGGTAAAACACTCGAATTATAAACTTAGATACTCTTGCCACGGCTTCAAAAAAATTTTAAGTATAGCTGTGAAGGACAGCCCGCCTGTCAAATTGCCGGGTGATATTTAATCAAATACCCAAAAATCCAGGAGGCTGTAGCTGTCTGCAGCTAATTATGGGTATTTTCAACTCTTTTGAACTGAGCAGCTTATTGGCAGAACGCTCGCATTAACGCAACACAGACGCAGTTTTACGCAGATAAAACACTCATCATGCACCTTGCGGCGCTTTCTTTAAGTCCCATCACTTCGTAACCCACCGAGCATTAGCGTTGCGATTAGGCGGTTATTTGTACCACATACCCCCCTCGACCGATTTTTCATTCCCCCCAGCTGCATTATGAAAAGAGCTCATAATCAGAAGTTTCCGCGAGCCCCACTACAGGCAACGCTGACAATGCGATGGCTGTTAGCGAGCCACCATATAAGCCCACACCTTGAGCAAGCATTTAAAATCAATAATCAACAAAATCCTTCCCTGCTGCGAGTAATTTGCTTAGGTAATTATCGACAGCAATCTGCCAAGCGGATATCAGAGCCAGTATAATGCTCCGACGATTTCATCAGTGAGTACTTTATGGATTACAACCGCCTTAAATGGGCTTCCCGACGCGGAATGCTCGAACTGGATTTAATATTGCAACCGTTTGTCGAGCACGCCTATCCTAATTTAAACCAGGAACACCAACAGGCCTTTGCTGAGCTTCTACTCTGCGAGGATCAGGATTTATTCGCTTGGCTGCTGCATAGACAAGAGCCAGCTGATCAGGTGTTATCAGGGATGGTAAGGATGATCCGCGACTATGCGCAGAAAAAATCTTAAGTTTACCGCCACTCTATATCCATCCAAAATCTATCTGCACACAATACTGGCCCTGCACACCTTAGCCAGTGTCGCGAGTCTGTGTGTTGACGTCTCTACCCCCCAACATCTACTTTTTCTGGCCGCGATTGCTGGCAGTCTGTGTTATCAACTCAATATTTATACACTGTATGCACGCACGTTTCAGGTGAGTTTAGAAGGCTCCCGAGCCTCGATTAAACGTGCCAAAACGGCTCGATTGCCACTCACCAATACCAACCGAACGCGACATATACGCGAAAAAGATATAGAAGAATATCAAGGCGAGCTATTGGCAGAGGCTTGGGTATTACCTCAACTCATTATCCTGCATCTAAGAACTGATGAAGGCGTGCGCAAAAGTCTACCTATATTTAAAGATTCAGCTGAAGAAGATGACTTTCGCAAGCTGAGAATTTTTGTATTAAATGGACCGCTGCTTGACAAGAATAATGACACCAAACCTAGTTAAGCACTGCAACAAAATTAACACACTAATAACCTGGCAGGTTTTAGTGAAGGGTTAATAGGTGCGAGATGGATACCGCAACGGCAGTGAGCGCCGCTAATTTTATTTGCGTGATAACCAAAAGATATGTCGCACAGATAAGGCATCTGCAGCCCCCATGCTCAAATACATCTATGCCAATTGCCTCAACTGCTCAGCAAGCGCCTCAGGAGGGAAGTGTCCTGTTGCTACTGCATCACCCAATGCACGCAGCAATACTAATTTTAATTTACCAGCGGCAACTTTTTTATCCAGCGCCATATAGCGCATAAATGCATCAGCATACATACCCTGCGGCGGCGCTATGGGTAACGCACAACGCGCAATCAGATCAACAACACGCTGATGATCCTGGTCGGTTATCCAGCCTATATTACGCGATAATTCGCTGGCCATAACCATGCCTGCGCCCACCGCCTCACCATGCAACCACTGGCCATAGCCCAAGTGGGCCTCTATAGCGTGCCCATAGGTATGGCCAAAATTTAAAATGGCCCGCACATCCTGCTCACGCTCGTCAGCTTCAACCACTGCGGCCTTAATTTCACAAGAACGCACAATGGCCGTCTCAATTAAATCCCAATCTCGGCCCATTAAGCCGCTAATATTAGCTTCAAGCCAGGCGAGAAATTCAGCGTCGTAAATAAATCCGTATTTAATTACTTCCGCCATCCCAGCGGAAAATTCTCGATCCGGTAAGGTAGCTAACACCTGAGTATCAATTACCACCCCCTTTGGCTGATAAAAAGCGCCTATCATATTTTTGCCAAGCGGATGATTAACACCTGTTTTACCGCCCACCGATGAATCAACCTGTGATAGGAGAGTAGTGGGAATTTGTACGAAAGGCACGCCTCGCTGATAGGTGGCCGCAGCAAACCCCACCATATCGCCAATAACACCGCCCCCCAGAGCAATTAATGTGGCGTCGCGCCCAAAGCCGCCATTTAAAAGCGCATCAAAAATTAAATTCAACGTCGTAATATTTTTGTATTGCTCTCCATCCGGCAAGACAAGAGTTTGGCATTTCTCCACCCAATCAAGGCGGCTTTCTACGGCCTGCAGATAAAGCGGAGCTACTGTTTCATTGGTAACAACCAACGCGCCGCCTTTGCCAATAAACTGTTTAAACAAAGTAGTGGTAGCTAAAGCACCTGCAGACACTTCTATATCGTAAGAGCGCTCGCCCAACCCAACACTAATCTTCGCCATGGTATTCACTGCACCTGATTTTAAAGGCCGTCATTATCGCCAGCCCATCATTTAAAAACCAGTCTTGCAGATAACCTGAGGCTTCTATCTCCAGCGGATTAGCCTAAACAGGCATATTTTAAAGAGATTTATTGATGCTAAAGAACTCGGGTAACAAACATACTGAGGGCAACTCGCGGCTTGGAAACCAGATGTGACGTAATAAGCTCGCCAAGCGGAAGCTTGATTTGGCCAACAGTAATACTGTGACAATGCAGCCTAAATTTTACCGTTTAGATGCTTGAGTACTGAAGCTTGAAGGATGCATGGCAAGGAAGCAGGTGCCGATAACTTTTAGAGTCTTGCAAATAACTTTGCAAAAAATTCTCATTCGGCGAGCTAGGCTTTTTTAAGAATATCCATAATTTGCCCCACCACCCCTTTGGTGCCTTTCACATCGGTGGTGATGACATAATCTGCCACCGCGCGGTAAAGCGGATCACGATCAGCGATGAGCTCCTCAATGCGCTTACGGGGGTTTTCCACCTGCAATAGGGGCCGCTTTTTATCACGACTGGTGCGCGCCACCAGTTGGTCAACTGATGCTGTAAGGAAAAACACCTTACCCAAGGCTTTTAAAAGCGGGAGATTGTGCGGAGTAACCACTATACCGCCCCCGGTGGCCACCACACTGGATGTGCGCCCCTGCAATTCTTGCAGAGCTTGATATTCTCGCTGGCGAAAGCCCGCCTCGCCCTCGACATCAAAAATCCACGGGATATTCGCACCGCAGCGCTCTTCAATAAGCGTATCGGTATCCAAAAAAGTAAAGCCCAACCGGGATGACAGAAGCCGACCAACAGTCGACTTCCCCACCCCCATTGGGCCAATAAGGACTATATTTTGCACGCCGAATTAGTTGGTCAGGGTAGGCGACATAATTCGAGGAGTGATAAATATAATCAGCTCGCGTTTAGTGTCGCTGTCTTTGTTACGGCGGAACAAACGTCCAACTAAAGGCACATCGCCCAACAGAGGCACTTTTGACACACCCTTGACCTTGTTCGTCTGGAAAATACCGCCCAACACAACAGTTTGACCATCAGCAACCAACACCTGAGTATTCAATTCAGTCACATCAATGGTAGGCACGTTGGAGGAGGAAACCACCTTACCTAATGAGTCCTGATTAATTTTCAGTGTCATGATGATGTTGTCATCAGGCGTAATTTGCGGTGTTACATCCAGCTTCAACACAGCCTCTTTAAACGCTGTTGTGGTTGCACCGCTAGCACTGGCTTCTTGGTAAGGAATTTGGGTACCGTTTTCAATACTGGCCTGTTGTTTATCGCCAGTAATCACCTTGGGTTGGCTAACGATTTCACCAAAACCAGAGTCTTCCAATGCGGATAACTCAAGACCGAGATTAATGTTCTTACCTATTACTCCACTGAGGGTCACAGCTCCAAACGGATCAGATACATTCAAATTGGTAGCCTGATCTACCGCGCTGAAAATACTACCGCGCAATGTGTTTGTTCTGCCCTGTTGAGTGGTCGATGTCATATTGGCACCGATACGTGTTCCCAACTCTTTACGGAATTCATTGTTAGCAATAACAATGCGCGCCTCAATCATTACTTGGCGAATGGGTATATCCACCTGATCAATCACTTTTCTGAATTCCAGGATTTTATCTTCGGTATCAGTCAAGATAATCGAATTAGTGCGCTCATCAACAATTGCCGAACCACGATCAGAGAGAATACTAGTGGTGGAACTGCGCTGTGAGCCGCCGCCACCGCCACCGCCACCGCCACCGCCACCGCCCTCTGGCATAAACAATTCAAATAGCGCACGGGCATTAGCATAACGAATGCGAATATACTCGGTTTTCAATGGAGCCAATTCCTGTAACTGCTTTTGGGTGGCCAGCTCTTGCCGTTCGCGCTCAGCAATTTCTGCAGCTGGTGCCACCATTAATACATTACCCACCTGACGCTTATCCAACCCCTTGGTTTTTAAAACCAATTCCAACGCCTGATCCCAGGGGACATTATCCAAGCGCAGGGTAATACTGCCTTTAACTGTGTCACTGGCCACCAAGTTCAAATCAGTAAAGTCAGCGATCAACTGCAAAACGGAGCGCACTTCGATATTTTGGAAATTAAGCGACAGTTTTTCGCCCGTGAAAGCAAACTTTTCTTTCTTCTCCGCAAGCTGCGCTTTGGTTAGAGGCTTAACACTAATGACATATTGGTTGTCGGCTTGATAGGCGAGATAATCGTATTCGCCGCTGGCGCTGATATTAATCACGGCACGCAAATTATTGGTATTAGCGCCCACGATTTTCACAGGTGTAGCAAAGTCGGCCACATCTAACTTGCGGCGCAACTCGGCGGGCAGGTCAGTTTGCATAAAGCTCACCTCAATGCCTCCGGCAACCTCTTCTACATCAACGTTCACACCTGGGTTGGTAAGGTTGATGATGACCTTACCTTCGCCAGCGTCGCCACGACGAAAATCGATATTGGTGATAGCAGACGTTGCTTTATCGAAATTATTTTTAGCCTTACCTATACCTTGCGGCACCAAGGATGGCTGAGCCTTTACTTTTGATTCGCCTTTTACCGATGCGCTGCCAACTTCAAGTACAACCTCATTACCCTCCTGGCGGGTAACATAGGGAGACAATGCATTCATATTAACAATCAAGCGGGTGCGGTTGCCGCCGGATACCACTACGGCACTGCTGACATTGCCAACACCCATGGGGAATTTTTTCTGGGCTAAAGAATTATCCACATTAGGGAAATCCAGCACTACGCGCGCAGGCTGCTCGATGGTATAGCCTTTAGGCGCCTCGGTAGCGGAATCAAAAGAGAGTCTAATCTCGACCTTGTCGCCGGGAATCTCAGCAAATTTGACATTGGTTAATTGGCTGGCGAGCGCAGTGCTTGCCAACAGAATGCCGCCGATGAAGGTGGCTATATTTTTATAATGTGACGACATGCCAATTATTCCTTCTCAGATAATTTAATAGTTCGCGGACGCTGCACCCAGCCACCTAAACCATCGGAAACAATTTCCAGCAGATCCAGTTGGTCTGCTGTCACTGAGATAATTTTCCCGTGATTCTTACCCATATAGTTACCCAGCGTCACCCTATGGATTCCTCCCACCCCATCCTTCATTAAAGCCCAAAGGCTTCCCTTTTGCTCCATCATACCAACCATCGCAAGCTCATCAAGGTTGAATGACTCTAAAAATTCTTTTTCGCGACTGTTGTCAGGTTTGATATCGGGATTGCGTATCCCTACCACGGCTTTAACCTCAACCGGTTGATCAAATGGACTGCGCAAAGCGGTCGCACCGTAAATAAATGCATCATAGGTACGCACGGGCGGTAATGGCTCAATTGTACCCTGCGGTCGGGCTCTAACCTCTGCGATATAAGCTTTCAAATCGGCGTGATCATCCTGAAAAAAACACCCACTCACACCCGCTACACTCAACACCACCACAACTAGACGAATAATTCTCTCAAACATAACTATTCACCCTGATTGCGATAACGATAGGTCTTTGCTTGAATTTCCATGACCAACGCACTACTGGAATCCTTTTTCCGCGAGATAGAAAAATTGTGCAAGGTAACAATACGAGGCATACCGGCAATACCGCTTACAAAAGACCCGAACTCGTGATAGCCCCCGGTTACTTTTATATCAATAGGTAGTTCGACGTAAAACTCAGCGGGTTTCTCCGGTTGTAAAGTAATACTGTCAATAACCAAACGGCTGCCAACACCCTTTTCATCTATGTCTTCAAGCAAGCCTGGCACTTCAGTGTCGTTAGGCAATTGTTTTTTAAGCGCCTCAAAGCTCTCTTCCATTTCAGCAATCTGTTGACGATACTTTTCCAAATTGGAGGCCTCAAAGGCTTTTTTCTGGAACGTCTCTCTCAGGCTTACTTCTTTGCGCACTTCATCTTCTAATTGCAGCTGTTTGTCTTTCACCACTAGAAAATAAGCCGCTGCCACAATAGCGCCACCGGCAAAAACAGCCAAAAAGGCGCGCGCAGGCCAGGGCCAAACACCAACTCGCTCCCAGTTAATTTCCGATGGTTCAATCGATTTGAGCTGTTCGAGATACTCGCGAAGATCAGCCATTGCCGCCCCCTTTTGGTTTTGCGTCTTTCACGTCTTTTTCATCTTTATCAGCGGGGAGAACAGCTTTTAGTTGCAGGGAGAACTTGGCTGCCTGCTCACCAAACTTAGGATCATTGGTGACAGACTTAAGATTAGGCTCAGCAAACCAAGGTGAATCATCCAACTGGCGCATAAAAGCCGATACACGGTTAGCTGACTCGGTAATGCCGTCAATGGACAACATCTCACCGTTTTTCACTAGGGATGTTAGAAAAACACCGTCGGGAATGGCCCGCACTAGCTCATCGAAGAACCGCACAACGGTAGGACGCGTACCCTGCAAATCCTGAATAACCTTCATGCGCGCAATCAATTCGCTACGTTTTTTCTTTAATTCTTGAATCTCTTTAACCTGAGCATCCAGCAGAACGATTTCATCTTCCAGCAGTTTGTTGCGTTGTTTTTGGTTATCTATAGCGCTGTCTACACTGGTAATCCACACGTAGGAACACAATCCAACCAACAAACAAAAGCCAAATATCTGGGTGATAAATTCTTTTTTCTTCTCCTGGCGATACTCTTCCCGCCAGGGCAATAGATTTATTTTAGCCATCGAGATCAAAACTCCTCAGGGCAAGACCGGTTGCGATCATTAAGGCGGGGGCATCGTTGGCGAGCGCGGTAGAATTAACCCTGGAAGCCACCGACATGTTAGCAAATGGATTAGCGACCGTGACTGAGGTGCCAAGCTTTGCCTCAATCACTTCAGCGAGCCCCCGCATTGAGGAGACGCCTCCGGCTAACACAATATGATCCACATCGTTGTATTGAGTAGAGGAAAAGAAAAATTGTAACGAGCGCGTAACTTGCTGTACGACGGACTCTTTGAAGGGTTCGAGCACTTCAGGGCCGTAGTCATCGGGTAAGCCGCCCTGTTTTTTTGCCAAACCAGCCTCTTCTTCTGATAGACCGTAACGACGCTGAATCTCTTCAGTTAACTGCCTGCCACCAAATAGCTGTTCGCGAGTGTAGATTGTTTTGCCGTCAACCAACACGGACAGCGTTGTCATAGTGGAACCTATATCCACAATGGCAACTACCTGATCCTGCTGATCATCCAGCTGTTCACGGATTAAACGAAAGGCGCGTTCCATGGTGTACGCCTCAACGTCTACCACTCTGGGGCGTAAATCGGCCAACTGCAGAACAGTAGAGCGAGCCTCGACATTTTCTCGCCGACAGGCTGCCAGCAGCACTTCTACTTGGTTGGGGTTGCGCGCTGAAGGGCCCTGTACATCGAAATCGAGGGCGACTTCATCTAATGGGAAGGGGATGTATTGATCGGCTTCAATAGAGATTTGTAATTCCATAGCGTCTTCGGATAAGCCGCTCGGCATCTCTATTAACTTAGTGATGACTGAAGAACCTGCCACTGCCACAGCGCAGTCTTTCACCTTGGTGCGGCACTGATTGATGGTAGCTTTTATGACCTGGGCAACGGCCTCTGGATCATTGATGTTTTTCTCCACTACGGCATTGGGTGGCAGCGGCCGGACAGAATAGTTCTCGACCCGGAAGGAATCTCCCGACCGACTTAATTCCAATAGCTTGATGGTAGTGGAGCTGATGTCCAGGCCAAGCATGGGTTTTGTCTTTTTTTCGAAAAAACTTAGAAAGCTCATTTTTCTATCTTTATCCGCTACTTAGCTCAGGTTCATGTTATAGCACTTTAACTTAGAGCCGCAACACGCTATCTCATAGGTAAAGTGTGAAAATCCACTATAATGCCGCTCCCGATAAGGCCCACCTCACAAAACCTTAAGACTGCCTCGAATGCGCTCAGCCATTAGATTTATTACTACTTTATTCTGGATGACTATAGCAGCTTTTAGCTCTATAGCACTAAGCCTAATCGGCATTTACTTGTACTTAAGCCCCGGCCTACCCTCCATTGAGACTCTTAAGGACACTCGTTTACAAACTCCTCTGAGGGTCTACTCCAGCGATAATAAACTTATAGGCGAGTTTGGCGAAAAACGCCGGATGCCGATTAAGTTCTCAGACATACCGCACAGCTACGTAGATGCCCTGCTCTCAGCGGAGGACGATCAGTTCTTTACCCACAAAGGTGTGTCTATTAAGGCATTGCTGCGCGCTTCGTCCCAATTAGCCATGTCCGGTGACATACACTCCGGCGGCTCAACCATCACAATGCAGGTTGCGCGCAACTTTTTCCTCAGCAATAAACAAACGTTTAAACGCAAATTTAACGAGATTCTCTTGGCTCTGCGCATTGAGCGTGAATTGAGCAAAGAGGAAATTTTAGAGCTGTACGTTAATGTTATTTTTCTTGGTAACCGCGCCTACGGTATACAAGCCGCAGCACAGGTGTATTTCGGTAAATCCCTTAATGAGCTCAGCTTGGCTGAATTAGCAACCCTCGCTGGAATACCCAAAGCCCCTTCAACTATAAACCCCATTGCCAATCCCAATCGCGCTCGTGAGCGACGCGATTGGATTTTGGGCCGCATGCATGAGCTGGGGAAAATTGATGCTCAGACCATGGAATTGGCGCAAAAAGAACCAGTGAAAGCCGAATTCCACGGCGCCAACATAGAATTTGACGCACCCTACATAGCAGAAATGGCGCGGCGGGAGGCGGTAAATCTGTTTGGCAACAAGGCGTACACCGAAGGTTACCGAGTTTATACAACGATCAGCAGCCGTTTTCAAACCTTTGCACAAGAAGCTGTGATAAATGGCCTGTTTGATTACGATAATCGCCACGGTTATAGGGGCCCTGAGCAGTCGTTTGCCGCCAAAAATGCCACCGCCGCGCAAAAATTGGGGCCGCCGGATGCCAATACACTGGCCAATTGGTTAGGTGCTTTGGAAAAAATTCCCACCCTCGCCCATTGTTTGCCCGCCGTTGTAACACTAGTAGGAGAGACCAAAATAAAAGCCACTCTGGCCGAGGGCAAAGAAATTACTCTGGGCTGGGAGCAGGGTTTATCAAAAGCCGCACCTTATCTTAATGAAAATGCGGTGGGCGCCTACCCGAAATCGGCGAAAGACCTCTTTAAAAGCGGCGATGTAATTCGTGTCCTACCTAAGGAAGACGGCTATATGCTGACGCAGATTCCCAATGCTCAAGCTGCGTTTGTTGCAATAGATTCCAACAGTGGTTCAGTGCTTGCGCTGGTGGGCGGGATTGATTTTGCCCAGAGCAGTTTTAACCGCGCCACACAAGCTAAACGCTTGGCGGGCTCTAACTTTAAACCCTTCTTTTATACCGCCGCGTTAGAAAATGGCTATACACCTGCAACCATTATCAACGACGCGCCCATCGTGTTTGAAACCGACAATCCCGATGAAGCTTGGCGGCCGGAAAACTCCGGCGGCAAATTTATGGGGCCGATTCCACTGCGCAAAGCGCTTTATTTGTCGCGCAACCTGGTCTCTATCCGCATTTTGCAAAGCTTAGGCTTGGAGAAAGCGCTGGAGCACATTGATCGCTTTGGCATCGATAAAAATAAAGTGCCGCGCAACCTGTCCATCGCCCTTGGCACCCATGCCATGACGCCCTTAGAAGTGGTGCAGGGATATAGTGTATTTGCCAACGGCGGCTATAAGGTTGAACCCTATTTTGTAGATCGTGTTCTGGATGCCGATGGCAATCTCTTGCACCAGACTCCTCGATATCAGGTGTGCACCGATTGCGACAGCCAGCAGCTTGGCAAATTTACCAAACCTGCGCCTAGAGTCATTGATGAACAAACGGCTTTTATTATGGATTCCATTTTGAAGGATGTGGTGCGCAAGGGCACGGCTACGGCGGCCAAAAAACTTAATCGCAATGACATTGCAGGTAAAACCGGCACTACCAACGGGCCCACGGATGTGTGGTTTTCAGGCTATGGGGGCAATATTACCGGCACGGCTTGGATCGGCTTTGATCAAAATACTAATTTAGGTCGCAAAGAATTCGGCGGCACTGCAGCGCTACCGATTTGGATTTCCTTTATGGAGCAGGCTCTGGAAGGGCAACCTGAGGTTATTCACGCGCAACCGGCGGGTTTGGTGACCATTAAAATCAACCCGGACACCGGCAATAGAGCCGAACCCGGTGAGCCTGATGCAGTGTTTGAATATTTCAAAGCCGGTGAAGGCCCGGAGGAAAATCCAGCCAGCGACTCGTCCGGCAATCCACAGGAGGCGCTACCGGATGATTTGTTCTAGGCAAGTTGTAACTGATCGACACCGCTCTTCAGACTAGACGTGATTAAGCGCCGGTAGAAAACAATCGGCGTTACATGGGTGCAGACAAACCCTTTAAATATCTCCACAGCAATAAATACAGGTTATTTCAGTCACGCCTACACCCAAGGCTCGTCAAAACGGCCTCTCTTTTTGGACATCTGAAGAACCTGTACCCATTAACTCTTATTTAGGCTTACTTTTGCCTGCAGGCTTGCCTATATAAGAAAGTTTAAAAAGTGCCAAAAGTCGCAAAATTTCACTTAAGAAAGCACCAACTGGGCCTGTCAGATTTACTGCAGGCAACAAAAAAGGCGCCCTAGGCGCCTTTTTTAGTGTTTGCGGATCTCGCTTAAGAGCGGATGCCTGCAAAACGCTTCTTGAAGCGGTCAATACGGCCACCTGTGTCAACGGTTTTTTGCTTACCGGTGTAGAAAGGGTGGCACTCAGAGCACACGTCGATATGAATCGCTTTGGCCATAGTCGAACGGGTGTTGATTACATTGCCGCAGCTGCAGGTCGCAACCAGTGGGCCGTATTTGGGTTGAATAGATTCTTGCATAGTTAACCTCGATGTGTGCCGCCACTCGAACTTGTGCCGAGCACCGCACAGCCGTTATTGTGGGTGGTAAAAACGAGCGCGCATACTATTAATAAAGCTTACGCTGCGCAAGCATTAACCGACCCAATTAGATTCCATGCCGCCTGTTTACCTGCGCTTAGCCATTGCCTCCCCCTTACATCGCCTGTTCGACTACCTCCCACCCGCCGATTTCGACCCCAGCCAAGCCCAACACCTACCACCTGGGCTTAGGTGTCAGGTGTCTTTTGGCGGCCAAAAAGCAGTAGTGGGTTTTTTGATTGAGGTGGTGAATCACACCGATGTACCCGCCGAAAAACTCAAAGCAGTGGAGATTATTCTCGATAACACACCTATTTTCAGCGCGGCCAATCTCGCATTAGCCCACTGGGTAGCAGCTTATTACCAGCACCCCTTAGGCGAAGTGCTCTGGGGGGCGCTGCCCGGAGCGCTGCGCAAAGGTGGCCCACTGCCGCACACCAAGGCATGGCGACACTCCTTTGAAGGCAAGGGATTGGGAGCGGAGGCGATTAAGCGCAACAAAAGCCAACAGCTCATCCATCAATATTTGTTAAAAGAAGGCACACTCACCCAGGAGCAGTGTCGCGCCCTCGGTTTTAAAACCGCAGCGCTCAAGCAACTCATTGATAAAGGACTTATTGAAGAGATCTGCCTCGATACTAGCCTGAAAGCACCCAACACTATTTTGCGCGAACCCCACCAAAACGCTAACGAAGAACAGATAGCGGCGCTTGCTGCCATTCAGCTCGGCCAGTTTCAAGCCGTACTGCTGGATGGCACCACCGGCAGCGGCAAAACTGAAGTCTACCTACAGCTGATTGGCCGGGCCTTGGAAGCCGGTAAACAAGCCCTGGTTTTGGTGCCGGAAATTGGCCTAGCGCCGCAAACCCTGGCGCGTTTTCGCCAGCGCTTTTGCGTGCCCTTGGTGGAACTACACTCCAATCTGAGCGAGGGCGAGCGGGTAAAACACTGGTGGGCCGCCGCTCGCGGCGACGCGCGCATTGTGATCGGCACCCGCCTTGCACTCTTCACTCCAATGCCCGACCTGGGCGTGATCATAGTAGACGAAGAGCACGACGCCTCCTTTAAACAAAACGAAGGGCTGCGTTATTCCGCCCGCGATCTCAGCCTGGTGCGCGGGCAGCTGGAGCAGGTGCCGGTTGTACTCGGCAGCGCCACCCCCTCTTTAGAGTCGCTGCACAATGCCCAGTCGGGTCGGTTTACTCATTTGCGCCTCACCCAGCGGGCGGGAACCGCGCGGCCGCCGCACATTTGCCTGGTAGATATGCGGCTGGAAAAACACCAGGCGGGGATTTCTATGACCAGCCTGGATGCCCTGGATGCCTGCCTCGGCAGGGGCGAGCAGGCCTTGGTGTTTCTCAACCGGCGCGGTTATGCACCCAGCATGCTCTGCCAGGACTGCGGTTGGAGCGCCCTCTGCGTGCGCTGCGATGCCCCCATGACCCTGCATCGTGCGCCACACCATTTGCACTGCCACCACTGCGACGCTCAACAGCGCCCACCCACCCGCTGCCCCGGTTGTCTGAGTGAGCGGCTGCTGCCACTGGGACAAGGCACGGAAAAGGCCGAGGAATTTTTGGCGCAACAGTTTGCCGCCGCGCAGGTTATCCGCGTGGATCAGGATTCCATGGGGCGCAAACACGCCATGCAGGAATTGCTCAAACAGGTGCACAGCGGCACTCCCTGTATCCTAGTGGGCACTCAAATGCTGGCCAAAGGCCACCATTTTCCCAACCTTACCCTGGTCGTGATCGTCGATGCTGATCAGGGTCTGCTCAGCGGCGACTTTCGCGCCACCGAGCGCCTCGGGCAGCTGATCACCCAGGTGGCCGGCAGAGCGGGCCGAGCCGCCCTGCCCGGCCAAGTACTGCTGCAAACCTACAAGCCGGATCACCCTCTTATGCAGTGTTTATTGGAACAGGACTACAGCCGCTACGCTCAGATGTTGATGGATGAGCGCCGCCAGGTGAACCTACCGCCCTTTGGTGCCCTGGCGCTTATCCGCGTGGAGGATAAAAACCTGCAAAAGGCCCAGGAATTTTTAACCAAAATCCGCCAACTGGCCGAGCAACTCGCCCCACCCAGCCCCCAGCGCAGTTATTTAGGGCCTATTCCCGCCCTGCTAGAAAAGCGCAATCACCTCTACCGCTACCAACTGCACCTGCGCTGCAACAGCAAAAGCCAACTGCAACAACTGCTCAAGCCCCTCATGGCCGCCATCCAAGACTGGCCGGAGGCGAACCGACTGCGCTGGTCACTGGATGTTGACCCACAAGATTTGACCTAAAAGCCAGCATCATGGCTAAAATGCCCACCCATTTTTGAGCCTAAGCCCAGCCGCATGAGTGCAAAACCAACACGGAAAAAATACGGCGCCGAACCCAAACGCCAGCCCAAACCGCCTGTACCCGGCTGGATTTGGTTGCTAACCGGCTGTTTGCTGGGGGCCTTTGTGATGTTCCTGTTGCATGTCTCGAAAATTCCCCCGGCGCCGCACCAGCCGGACAAACCCCCAGCTAGTGACGTGGCCAACAGCGCTAAACCCGCTGCCGACAGCAAACCCGACGGCGACGAGACAGTTAAGCCGCGCTACGATTTTTACCGCTTATTAAAAGAAAACCAGCCACCCCACAGCCCGCGCAGTGAAACACCGGTGAGCAACAACCCCAGCGCACCGCTGGATGCCAACGCCAGCTTTGTACTGCAGGTCGCCAGCTACAAAACAGCCGAGGACGCCGAGGCCACCAAGGCAAAACTGCTGTTGATTGGCCTTACCGCACGGGTGGAAAAAGTCACCCTGCGCAACACCGAAACCTGGCACCGAGTACTCATCGGCCCGGTTAAATCAGTGGCTGAAGCCGACCGCATGCGCGCAGTGCTCACCGACAACAAATACGACGCCCTAGTACTCAAAGTCGCCCCCTAAATGTCCCAGCCCCTGCCCCAGGCTTGAAATCAATAGCCGCGCCCCCACTAACCTGGCCTTATCGAAGGCAATAGCACAATGAGGCAGGTGGCGTGGAACAATATCGGGGAACAACCATTTTATCGGTGCGGCGCAATGGCCGTGTAGTGATTGGCGGCGACGGCCAAGTGTCGCTCGGCAACACCATCATGAAAGGCAATGCGCGCAAAGTGCGCCGCCTGTACAAAAACCAAGTAATAGCGGGCTTTGCTGGCGGCACCGCCGATGCCTTCACCCTGTTTGAGCGCTTTGAAGCCAAGCTTGAAAGCCACGGCGGCCAGCTGGTGCGCGCCGCAGTTGAACTGGCCAAAGACTGGCGCACTGACCGCGCCCTGCGCCGCTTAGAAGCCCTCTTGGCCGTGGCCAATGCCGAAGCCTCCTTAATTATTACCGGCAACGGCGATGTGATTCAGCCAGAGCAGGATTTAATCGCCATTGGCTCCGGCGGCTCCTTTGCGCTCTCCGCCGCCCGCGCCCTCTACAACAACACCGATATGGCGGCGCGCGACATAGTGGAAAAAAGCCTCTCCATTGCAGGCGATATCTGCGTCTACACCAACCATAATTTCACCATTGAAGAGCTGGAATATTAATTCGCTCTTTGGCACCTATTTTTTACCGCATTTAATTTGAGACTCGCCATGGCACACATGACCCCTCGCGAAATCGTCGCCGAACTGGATAAACACATAGTCGGCCAACAGGCTGCCAAACGGGCGGTGGCCATCGCCCTGCGCAATCGCTACCGCCGCATGCAAATTACCGGCACTCTGCGCGATGAAATTACTCCCAAAAATATTTTAATGATCGGCCCCACGGGCGTCGGCAAAACCGAAATTGCCCGCCGCCTGGCGAAATTAGCCAATGCGCCATTTATTAAAGTGGAAGCGACTAAATTTACCGAAGTGGGTTATGTAGGCCGCGATGTGGACTCCATTATTCGCGACCTAGTAGACAGCTCCATCAAAATGCTGCGCGAACAAACCAAACAAAAAATGCTCAGTAAAGCGCAAGACGCCGCTGAAGAGCGTATTTTGGACGCTCTTTTACCACCGCCGCGCAGCGGTTTTAACGCGGATGCAGAGGACAAACACGAGTCATCCACCCGGCAGTTATTCCGCAAAAAACTGCGCGAAGGCGCGCTGGACGATAAAGAAATTGAGCTGGATGTAGCGGCTGCATCTGTGGGTGTGGAAATTATGGCGCCGCCGGGCATGGAGGACATGACCAGTCAATTGCAAAATATGTTTTCTTCTATCGCTTCTGGCAAAACCAAAAAAGCCAAATTAACCGTTAAACAAGCCATGAAAAAACTCACCGATGAAGAGGCGGGCAAACTGGTTAATGAAGAAGAATTAAAAGCCCGCGCCATTGAAGCGGCCGAGCAAAACGGCATTGTGTTTATCGACGAAATCGACAAGGTCGCCAAACGCCAAAGCAATTCCGGCGCCGACGTGTCCCGCGAAGGTGTGCAGCGCGATTTATTGCCTTTAATTGAAGGCTGTACTGTCACCACCAAACACGGCTCAATTAAAACCGACCATATTTTATTTATTACCTCCGGCGCCTTTCATTTAACCAAGCCGTCGGATTTAATCCCTGAATTACAAGGCCGCCTGCCCATTCGCGTGGAATTAGAAGCGCTCACACCAGATGATTTAGAGCGCATCCTCACCGAGCCCGATCACTCGCTCACCACCCAGCACAAAGCCCTGCTGGCTACTGAAGGCGTGCAATTAAGTTTTAGCACTGACGGTATTCGCCGCATTGCCGAAATCGCCCACCAGGTGAATGAAACCACGGAAAATATCGGCGCGCGCCGTTTGCACACAGTGCTGGAGCGCTTATTAGAATCGGTATCGTTTGATTCTGGCGTGGAGCAAACCGCACTGGAGGTCAACGCCGAATTTGTGGATGAAGAACTCGGCACACTGGCGAAAAACGAAGATCTCAGCCGTTATATTCTGTAAACCCAAAAGCCCAGCTAAACTGGGCTTTTTTCATTGGGGATGCCCCTATGTCAACCTTCAGTAAAGCTACCCCTGCCCCCAGCAAAATTCACCTGCATCAAAAATCCCAGCAGTTGGAATTGGTGTATAGCGACGCCCAGTTTTTTCTGCCGGCGGAGTATTTACGCGTATTTTCACCCTCCGCAGAAGTGCAGGGCCATGGGCCTGGGCAGCAGGTATTGCAACAGGGCAAAATACACGTAAAAATTAAATCCATCGAAGGCCAAGGCAATTACGCGATTAAAATCGTTTTTGACGATGGCCACGATTCGGGCATTTATACCTGGAATTATCTGTATGAATTGGGCCAGTTTCAGGCCAAGAATTGGCAGGATTATGAGCAGCAATTAGCCGCCGCCGGGAAAAGCCGGGACCCACATGAAAGCCCAGTGCGCCTTATTTCTTAGTGATCTAGGATTAATTCCAAACAATTGAATTGGGGCAGAGGCTAATGTGTTGTCAACTTATACCCAACCCAATGTCATAAAGGTAAGTTTTTTTGCATAGAAAACACCTGTAGGGGCACCCCTTGTGGGTGCCCAAACCGATGCAGATAGTAAGATTTAGAGGGGCTAGAATTGGGCGCCCACAAGGGTGGCGTCTAGAGTTTCCCTTAATTTCCTGACACATTGGTTAGCAAAACTCAAAACGCCAAGATAAAAAGCCCACAAGCCCTCTTTATATGCGACAAACTTATTAAGAGGAAACTATTATTCCCCACCCTACCCCCACCTATATGTTTAAGCCCAATTAATGTCCGAACATATCATTTTATTTTTGGTAAGCCTGCTGGCTAATTTTTTATCGGCTCTCGCAGGTGGCGGCGCGGGTTTATTGCAATTACCTGCGTTGATATTTTTAGGCCTGCCCTTTGCCACCGCCATGGCTACCCATAAAATCGCCACGGTTACACTGGGCATGGGTGCCAGTATTAAGCATTTAAAAGCGGGCACACTCGATGTGCGCTTTGCAGGTTTTATTTTATTGGCTGGTTTACCGGGCGTAATCATCGGCGCTATAGGCGCGGTACATTTACCGGAAACCCTCGCTAAAACCTGCCTGGGTGTACTCACCCTGAGTTTAGGCATTTATTCATGGCACAATAAACAATTGGGCCAAACAGCTGAAATGTTAAATCGCCAAGGCAGCGGTTTATGGCTTGGTGCCTGGGTAATTTTTATGATCGGTATATTAAACGGTGCTTTAGCCTCAGGCACAGGTTTATTTGTCACCCTGTGGTTAATTCGCTGGTTTGGTTTGGATTATAAACAGGCGGTTGCCTACACCATGATACTGGTGGGTTTATTTTGGAATGGCTCAGGCGCTTTGGCCGTTAATGCGTTAAGCCCTGCCCAATGGAATTGGCTGCCCGCGCTTATTTTAGGCTCCCTGCTCGGCGGCTACGCGGGCACTCATATCGCCATTTTAAAAGGCAATGCATTTATTAAAAAAATGTTTGAAATACTCACACTGGCAAGTGGGCTTTGGCTGCTCTGGAATGCCTGGGCGCATCATCTGCCCACTTAAACCTACGCCCATTAATCTTAAATTAGTTGCCAGCATTACTCATAGCGTAACGCTTCCGCCGGTTGAATGCGGGCGGCTTTAAAACTCGGGTATAACGTTGCCACAAAACTCATGAGTAACGCGGTACAGGCCACTTTGGCTACATCGCCCCAGACAATTTCGGCCGGTAAATACGTCAGTGGGTACACGTACGTTTTTAAAAACTGCACATGAAAAACAGCCTCTATGGCGCGCACTAAAGATTCTACACACAGGGATAAACCCAGCCCGCCCAATACACCAAGGCTGGTGCCGATAACACCAATCAGCGTGCCCTGCACCATAAAAATTTGCATAATTTGATAGGTGCTAAGGCCTAGGGTGCGCAAAATAGCGATGTCGCCTTGTTTTTCCACCACCACCATCACCAGGGTGCTCACCACATTAAAAGCCGCAATAGCGACAATTAACGACATTAACAAACCCACGAGATTTTTCGACATTTGAATGGCCGTGTATAAATTGCCGTGGGTGGTCATCCAACTGGTGCCGTAATAACCCTCACCTAAGCCCATCACCGCTTGCCACACCAAATTGCGCGCGGCAAATAAATCCGCCACTTTTACTCGCATTCCGGACACAACATGGCTACTGCCATTTAATTGCGCAGCGGCTTCCAGCGAGGTAATCGCCAAGTGTTGGTCTAATTCGGTTTTTGTCTCCAGCACACCCAACACCGTGAAATAATCCAGTTTGGCCGCTGTTTGAGTATTTTGCGTGTCCGGCACTATGAGCATAATCATCTCGCCCACTTGCACCTGTAACTTATCCGCTAAGGGTTTGCCCAGCACCAAGCCACGCGCGCCTTCGCTTAATTGCCGCATCACATCGGCGCGGATATAAGTGTGTAATTGGCTAACGGCAATTTCTTCATCCGGGCTGATGCCGTACAGCACCACAGGTTCTGCCGCCGTATTTTTACTCACCAAGCCATTTAATTCCACAAACGGCGAAGCGGCGACTATGCCGGGCTGCTGCAATAAACGCTGTTTTAATAAATGCCAATCCTCAATGCCGTCGTGGTGATAAATAATGCCCTGCGGCATAAGGGCGAGGATTTTTTGTTTTAACTCGCGATCAAAACCATTCATCACCGATAAAACGGTAATTAATAAACCGACGCCCACCGCGAGGCCCAGAATAGAAATACGCGCTAAAAAAGCCAATAAAGCATTATGTTTTTTGGTGCCTGCGTAGCGCAGCCCAATACTCAGCGGCAAACTCACACCGCCACCTCAAGCGTATTAAGCTCACCATCGGTTAATTGCCAAACCCGGTTCATGGTATTGGCAAAACGCAAATCGTGGGTAACCACCACAAACGCGGTGGCAAGCTCAGCGCTTAAGCGCTGCATCAGGGCCTGCACGGCAGCGGCGCTTTTGCCATCTAAATTACCGGTGGGTTCATCCATCAATACACAGGCCGGTTTATTTGCCAGCGCACGGGCAATGGCCACGCGCTGGCGCTCGCCGCCGGAGAGTTCGGCAGGTTTATGGGCGATGCGCGCAAGCAAACCCACCTGGTCTAATAAATCCCGCGCTTGCGCCTGCGCCGATTTTTGCGGCACACCGGCAATTAACAGGGGCATGCAGACATTTTCCAGAGCGGTAAATTCGCCTAATAAATGGTGGAATTGATACACAAAACCCAAATGGCGATTGCGCATTAGGCCGCGTGCATTTTCCGAAAGCGTGGAAAATTCTTTACCTTGAATTTTAACCCAGCCGGTATCGGGCTTATCTAAACCGCCCAATAAATTTAACAAGGTGGATTTACCTGAACCGGAGGCGCCCACAATGGCCACCTGTTCAGCCGCCTGGACGGAAAAATTCACCGCTTTTAATACATCCACCACCAATTCGCCCTGGGCATAGGTTTTGGATAAATCAGCGCATTGTAAAACCGGCGCGGTCATAACACCTCAGTATTAAAAAAAGAATTAAATAATGGACGCGTGTAATTAATGGGCGCTGTCAACACCGTCCTTAAATGTTGTAGCGCAGCGCTTCAGCCGGGGCAATTTGCGAGGCCCGCCAGGCCGGATACATACTGGCCAACACACAGGTAAGGCTTGCGCCCAGCACTACATTGAGGGTGTCTTGCCACTGCCAAACAGAGGGGAAATAACTGACGAAATATACCTCTGGGTCGAAGATTTGAATCCCCAACAGCGCCTCAATTGCCTCAATAATTTGCGAGATAGTCAGCGCAGCACCTATGCCACACAGGCTGCCAATGATAATACCCAGCACCCCTATGACTATGCCCTGCACCATAAAAACAGCCACTATGCTGCGCGCACTCATACCCATGGTGCGCAGCACGGCGATGTCACTGCGTTTTTCCCCTACCATCATGATTAAACTGGTGACTATATTAAATGCCGCGACAAAAATAATAATCGCCAGCATGACGCTCACCACGGTTTTTTCCATTTTGACCGCCTGAAATAAACTGCCTTGCGTTTGGCTCCAATCGCGCGCAATCAACTCCCCGTCACTCACATTCGAGGTTTTTAAGGCTTGGGTTAATTGTGCTAAATAATTAGGTGCGGCATATATGGAGTCGAACTCTAGCCGCAAGCCATCCACACGGTCAGCTTTTTTAAATAATTTTTGGCCGTCTGCTAAATTAATTAACGCCAAACTTTGATCCACCTGGGCGCCCACTTCAAAAATGCCCACCAGGGTAAAACGCTTGGTACGAGGAAAGGCACCGGCAGGAGTGATGGAAATTTGCGGTAGGGTGACGAGTACTTTATCGCCTATGGCCAGCTCCATATTGCGCGCGGCAATACTGCCGAGCACCATGCCAAATTCACCCGGCACCATAGGCTCCAAGGAGCCGGCAATAATATGCTGGTGAATTTTGGATACCGCAGGCTCCGCCTTAATATCAATCGCCTGCAGTTCACTCGGTCGCACCAGGCCGTTGGCGCTGAGCAGCGCTTGGCCTGCAATAAAAGGCGCCACGCCCTTTACATAGGGATAGGTGCGCAGCTGCTCGGCCCATTTTGGCCAATCGCTTAAGCCGCCGGTTTGGCTAATATAGCCGTGGGGAACAGCGCGCAGAATGCGCTCGCGCAGCTCGGCATCAAAACCGTTCATGACCGAAAGCACTACAATCAGCGCAAAAACCCCCAGCGCCATGCCTAAAAATGCAAATAGGCTCACAAAGGAAATAAATGAATTGCGTTGTTTGGCGCGGGTGTAGCGAAAACCAATTAATAAAGGAAGTGCGTGAGCCATGGCGGGAGCGCATTAGGGGCTAGGAAACTTGCGACAGGGGCGCTACCCTTTGAGCTTACTGGGGCGCGCCGTCGAAACCGGCCTTAAGTTACCACTTAAGGGGGCAGGATTGTAAACGGATGGCGGCAAAGCGCAAATAAGATCGACCCTTTAGGGCCTTGGCGGTGTTAAACCCGCCTCCACATGGCTAATGTACTTCTAACCCTAAAAAATAGAGGCAATTATGCAATCCACCCTCCGCACAGCCTTTACCAGCTTGGCTTTAGCCTGCAGCCTTCCGCTAACCGTATGGGCCGAACAAATTGTGGTGCCCGTCGGCTCCCAACAGGGCGCCCATGTGAATATGCCCGGCAAAGGGGTGAGTATGAGCCAGGTCATCTCCCGCTATGGCGAACCCGAACACAAAAGCGGCCCGGTGGGCCAGCCACCCATCAGCACCTGGGAATACCCGAGTTTTACCGTCTATTTTGAACATGAGCACACAATTCACAGCGTGGTAAAACACGTGCCCCAGCCGCAAACAGCGCCTGCTGCTGCGGCAGAACCTGCCGAGCAATCAAGTGATGAGGACATGGAGGAATAAGTAATTAATGCAGGTTTGCAAAAACCGCAGAATTAGCCTAAAAAAATGCGGGCACTAGGCCCGCATTGGCAAGCCCTATTATTTAAGGCCTTTGCACTCGGTTTAAACCATTGAGCGCCGCCACCCTATAGGCTTCAGCCATGGTGGGGTAATTAAATGTGGTGTTGGTGAAATAGGAGATGGTATTGGCGGGGCCTTTTTGATTCATGATCGCCTGGCCGATGTGAATAATTTCGGCCGCCTCTGCGCCAAAGCAGTGAATACCGAGAATTTCCAAGGTATCTATGTGGAAGAGAATTTTTAACATGCCCACATCCTCCCCAGAAATTTGCGCCCGCGCCGTATCTTTAAAAAAGGCGCGGCCCACTTCATAGGGCACTTTAGCTGCAGTGAGTTCCGCTTCAGTGCGGCCAATTGAGCTGATTTCAGGCAAGGTATAAATACCGGTCGGCGCATCTTCTACACTGCGCACCTCCTCACCCATAATCGCACTCACCACCGCACGGCCCTGATCATAGCTGGCACTGGCCAGGCTCGGCCAACCTATAACATCGCCCGCCGCATAAATAGATGGCACTGCTGTGGCGTAGTGTTTATTGACATCAATTTGGCCACGGTGATTGGCCATTAAACCTGCCGCACTTAAATTTAAATTATCGGTATTGCCAGTGCGGCCGTTACACCACAAGAGTGCATCCGCTTTTATCCGTTTGCCGGAAACGAGTTTTAAAATAATGCCGGATTCGTTAGTTTCTAAGGATTCAAATTCTTCACTTTGACGCACTAACACGCCTTTGTCCCGCAAGTGGTAACCCAGCGCGTCGGAAATTTCACCATCTAAAAATGATAGCAGGCGATCGCGGGAATTAATTAAATCCACCTTGATACCAAGACCTGCAAAAATAGACGCGTATTCGCAGCCAATCACACCCGCGCCGTAAATAACTAGGGTGCGCGGTGTGTGGTGCATTTCTAAAATAGTGTCGCTGTCGTACACCCGTGGGTGGCTAAAATCGATATTGTCTGGGCGGTAGGGCCTGGAGCCAGTGGCAATTAAAATTTTATCAGCGTGAATTAATATTTTAATGCCCTTGCTCATCTCCACTTCCACTTCCTGCGGGCCTAAAAAACGCGCATGGCCCGAGTGCACTGGCACGCGGTTGCGCGTATAGAAGGCTTTGTGCATGGCGACTTTGCGCGGAATAATGGCGCGAGAGGCTTCTAAAATAGCCGGGAAAGACACAGGGCCCAGTGTGCTCATCTGCAACACTTCAGGCTGTTTGCGAAAGTGGATGACCTGTTTTACAGCATGACGCAGGGATTTTGACGGAATGGTGCCCTTGTGGGTGCAGTTGCCACCCAGATGACCTTGGTCATCCACCACAGCTACTCTAAGGCCGTTTTTGGCCGCTGACATGGCCGCCGCTTCACCGGCTGGGCCCGCTCCGATCACTAGAAAGTCGTACTGAAAATCAGGCATGGAAGATCCTATGGGGAGAATGTGCGCCGTATTATTGCAAAAACCGACCCTGTTTTCCTATTTATTCTCCGCCCCTATCTGAGTTGCCTGCAGGCTGCGCAAGGCGTTGGCCACAGCGGGCCAGAGTGCGTCGGTAAACTCAGGCGCTTCATTCACCAAATGATGTTTAGCACCTGCAATCATCCGCACCTGAGTGCGCGCAAAACGCGTGGTTAAACAGGTGAGATTCCACTCAAAATCCACCACCTCATCACCGCTGCCTTGAAATATCCACAGAGGTAATTCACTGGCTGCGCCCGGCCAATCATCCAAAGCATCTACCCAAGCCATAAGCGCGCGCACCCACTGGACGGATAAAAATTGCGGCTGCAAAGGATCGCTAAATAACAACCGGTTAAAGGGTTCGTGGTGGGAATTGGTGCGCAGGCCGCGAGCAATTTTTTGCAGGAAATTACCCAGGGCAAAATAAGTTGTTTGCACTTTTAACCAGTGTTGCGGGCGCACCAAAGGGCTGAAAAATATATTGGCCATTAAAGGGCCAGCCGGATTTAACCCCAGCGCGGTAAGCCCCGTGCAGCCAGTGCTTTGCCCCATCCCCACAAACGGCGCCGCTAAAAACAGCGCGTTTTGCAGAATAAATGCCTCCCAAATAGCGGCATAGGTAAAAAAACTATCGATGGCGCAGTACTGGCCGTCGCTTAAACCGTGGCCGGGCATTTCAATACACACCACATCAAAGCCTTCGGCCAAGCAAAATTTAATTAAGGGCGCAAATAATCCCGCGTGGTCGAATAAACCGGGCGCCAAACAAATAGTGCCATGGCTGCGCCCCACCGCTGGCGTCCGGCAGCGCCAATAATGGGTCATCAGCCGCCCCCATTTGCGCAACACACCCTTAGGCTGATAAAACCCCGCCGCATAATGCTGTGCATCTAGCTGATCCAGCCCATAAAAACGCAGATAGGCACTCGCTTCATGGCTGCTGCCTAAGCGTGCGGTGGCGTGAAAGGCGCCCAACTGCTGTTTAAGACGCTGGGCCTGCGCCAGACTAAATGACATGGGATTCGCTCCGCGCTCAGTGTTTTTTTGCAGCATAGCAGTTGATGCGCTGTGAAATTATTACCGGCCTTGGTTTTTTCAACACCAGGCTCACCATATGGTTCATTAGGCGGCTCACTATAACCAATATGTTCACAACCAATGCGCGGCGCACCTAATTCGTTAACAATAACGGGGGTCTTTTGTCCTATGTCATCTGGCCGAGCATTAGGCCGCGAGCGCGCCTCAATTATGCGTACAATCACCCGGTGCGCGGAAATACAGCCTATGTCAGACACGCCTAGAAACCTGAGCGCAGCCCCACCAAAAAGATCCCTCTTTTTGATGGACTGAATTAGGGCTACAGGGTGCAGCAATTAGTTATGTAGGCTTACTTTTACCTAAACACTTACCTAAGTGAGGAAGGCAAAAAAGAAGTGCTAAATAGTTAACCGCTGCCTATGGTTAATTCCAGCAGCATCGCCACCAAACAATTTGCGCTCAACCATACCCAAAGGGCCACACCAATAGGGGTGCGGGAATAGGCATAAAATTATCCCTAATCGGTTCACTCAATCGCTTTTTATCCACCAGTTTACGAGGTGTTCGCATGCGGCGGGCTTGGCTGTTGTTAACAATATTAATCAGTGCGGCCTGCCAGAATAATTCTGCGGAAATCGCCTTTGGCAGTACCGAATATGACCTGGTGCGCCTCACCGCCAGCGCGAATGAAATCATCACGGCTATTCCCGTTCATGAGGGCCAGTGGGTTACGGCAGGTACGCTGCTCATTCAGCAGGACACCCATCGCGCCGAGCAACAACTAACACTGGCCGCAGCACAACTGCAGGAGGCTAACGCCGCCCTGGAGGAGTTAACCCAAGGCAGCCGCCAACAATCCATTGCTGTGGCTCAAGCGCAGGTACAGGAGGCCGCAGCGCGCGCCCATAACGCCGCCGCACAGGCAGCGCGCGGGCGCACCTTACAGCGGGCCAATATGCTCAGCCAAAGCGATTTAGATGCCCTCAGCACCGAGCAGGCGCGCAGCCAAGCGCAGTTAGAAGTCGCTCAGCAAACACTGGATTTAATAAAAGCTGGCAATCGCAGCGAACAACTGGCGCAGGGCCGTGCCCGTGTGGCAGCAGCGGCGGCAGCGCTTGAACTGCAACGCCAACGCCTGGCGGAATTATCCATAACCGCCCCCAGCGATGGGCAGATTGATGAGCTGCCCTATCGCGTCGGCGAGCGCGTGGCACCGGGCGCTCTGCTCGGCACCCTGCTGCAGGGCGCCCAGGCCTATGGCCGCTTGTACATCCCCGCCCAGCAGCGCGCCAAACTCGCCGTTGGCGACACACTGAACCTACAGATCAGCGGCCTACAGGCGCCGCTTAAAGGCACCATTCGCAGCATCGCCCAGGAGCCAGCATTTACACCGTATTTTGCCCTCAACCAAAAAGAGCGCGCCCGTTTGGTGTATTTAACCGAAGTCACGCTCCCCGCCACCGACACCAAACTGCCCGCTGGCCTTCCCGTGCAATGGGTGCAGCCATGAGCACGTCTACAGCCATGAGTGCAACGAGACAGGCGGATGACCAAAACACCGCTGACTTAGCGATTTACACGTGCGGCCTAAGCCGCCACTTCGGCACAGTGCGCGCGGTGAATAATCTGCATTTAGCCATAGAAAAGGCGCAAATATTTGGCTTTTTAGGCCCTAACGGCTGCGGTAAATCCACCAGTATTCGCCTGCTCACCGGCCTATTAAAACCCACCGCAGGCACAGCCTGTGTGTTGGGCTTTAATTTACCCGCCGATGCTGAAGCGCTGCGGCAGCATATAGGTTATATGACACAAAAATTTTCCCTCTACCCGAATTTAACTCTGGAGGAGAATTTAGCCTTTGTGGCGCAGATTTACGGTTTAAATCGCAGCCAGAGCAAACAGCGCATCGATTTTTTATTGCAGCAATATCAATTATCCAGCCGCAAAACACAGCGTGCAGGCACCCTAAGTGGCGGACAAAAACAGCGTTTGGCACTGGCCTGCGCCGTTTTACATCAACCGCGTTTATTATTTTTAGATGAACCCACCTCGGCGGTAGACCCGGAAAATCGCCGGGAATTTTGGGAGCGATTATTTGATTTGTGCGAGCAAGGCACCAGCATTTTAGTCTCTACGCACTATATGGACGAAGCCGAACGCTGCCACGGCCTCGCCATTATGGACCAGGGTGAACTAATGGCCCAAGGCAGCCCCCAAGCGCTGATGGCACAAATGGCCGCCCAGGTGGTAGAAGTTGACGGCGACAATCTGCGCGCACTCAAAGAGCAGTTAATGCGCATAAGCGCGATTATGTCTGCCGCACAGTTAGGCACTCGACTGCGGGTATTACTGGACAAAAATATTGCCAACCCCGCCGTTTGGTTGGCCGCGCAAATACCCGCCCACTACAGAATAACGCCAGTGCGGCCAAGCCTTGAGGATGTATTTGTGATGAGCACGCGCAAGGCTTGCGCGCATGAATAAATTAATACTTCTACTGCGGCGTATTTTCGCCATCACCAGTAAAGAATTTAAAGAATTACGCCGCGATAGACTCACCTTCGGCATGGTGGTTATGGTGCCGTTAATTCAATTAATTTTATTTGGTTATGCCATTAATACCGATGTACGCGGCATAACGGCAGGCGTGGTGGATTTTAGCCAGAGCCATTTCAGCCGCGCCACCATCGCGAGCATCAGCGCAACCGGCGTGGCCAATTTTAACCAGCAATTTAATTCCATCGCCGAAGCCGAAGCGGCAATTACTGCAGGCCGTGTGCGCGCAGTATTGGTTTTACCGCATGATTTTACCCGCCGCATTGAAGATAAACTCAACCCGCAACTGACAACCGGCGACACCCCCAAACGCCGTTTAGGCCAGTGGTTGGTAGATGGCTCGGACACACTGGTGGCCTCGGCGATTAAAAACCTGCGTTTATTGCCACTAGATGAAATACTCGGTGGGCGTCCGCAACAATTAGAACCCAGCTTTGATATGGCGTTTTATTTTAATCCCGAGCAGCGCACAGCGATTAATATAGTGCCCGGCCTACTGGCGATGATTCTCACCATGACAATGATTTTATTTACTGCCACCGCCATAGTGCGCGAGCGCGAACAAGGCAATATGGAATTTTTAATTACCACGCCGATTCACCCGGTGGAATTAATGCTGGGCAAAATAATTCCTTACGTACTGGCAGGTTTGGTGCAAACCCTGATTATCCTCAGCCTCGGCCACGGGTTATTTGGCGTGCCGATTAACGGCGCGCTGCTGACGCTACTGTGTGTGGTGCTGGCATTTATTTTAGCCAGCCTCACGCTGGGTTTAATTATTAGCACCTTAGCGCAAACCCAGTTGCAAGCCATGCAGATGACGGTATTTATTTTATTGCCGTCTATATTACTGTCGGGTTTTATGTTCCCCTACGAGGCCATGCCAGCCGCTGCGCAGTACGTGGCAGAAGTATTACCGGCCACCCATTTTATGCGCTGCATACGCGCTGTAGTACTGCGCTCGGCAAGCCTTAGTGATCTGTCGTTTGATCTGTGCTGGCTGATGTTATTCTGCCTAGGTGGTTTGCTGGTGGCGTCTCTGCGCTTTAAAAAGCGCTTGGATTAACTCACAGGAGTGCCCCCCCAGAATGTCATTAAGTTAAGAATTTTCTGAATAGAAATCTCCCGTAGGGGCGCCCCTTGTATCTCTCAGCAAGGCGGATTAACGTCCGTCAACCCAAAGCTGGGATGAGCATGAGGGCGCCCTAAAGCTACAAGCTTGTTCTGTAGATTACGCCTCCCAGCTTTTCTT
>Ga0164241_10000208_pt1 | contig 140253 bp, 93 predicted proteins | sample OricomyardsoilBY_FD_108780 | JGI IMG/M metagenome (GOLD analysis project Ga0164241, IMG submission 108780) | Backyard soil microbial communities from Emeryville, California, USA - Original compost - Back yard soil (BY) | ecosystem: Environmental > Terrestrial > Soil > Unclassified | place... | reverse complement strand
CGCCGACTTCGTAGCTGGTCGGGATCTCGGGACCGACCTCCTGCTTGACCGTGGCGCTGGAGACGCCGGTTTGGTTGAAGCCCGGCCCCTTGTAGCCGCGCGACACCGTCGCATAGCCCATGGTCTTCGGGGCCAGCTGGTACTGGGCGCCCACCCGCCACGAGACGTTGGTCTTGGTGACGCTGTCGTCGAAGGTCACTGTGGGATTGATCCCGAAGAAGCCCGGGCGGGTGAACTGACGGAAGTTGAGCCCGACCTTGTCATGCGTCAGACGCGCGCCGCCGATCAGGGCCAGCTTCTCGTTCAGCTGGTAGCTGGCCTGGCCGAAGGCGGCGTAGCTCTCGGTGTCGACCAGGCTGTTGATCGTCGAGTTGATGATCGGCACGGGCGAGACGCCGAAGGTGCCGGTCTGGTCGGTCACCTGGTTGGTCTTCTGGCGGTAGTAGTAGAGGCCCGCGACGTACTCCAGCGCGCCGCCGGTCGGCGAGGCCAGGCGCAGCTCCTGGCTGACCTGGCGCAGGTCCTGGTTGGAGATGTTGTCGTTGAGGATGTTGACCGGCAGGCTGTCGGAGTCGCCGTTGCTGAAGTCGAAGTCGCGCCGGCCGGCGGTGATCGAGGTCAAGGTCAAACCGCCAGGCAGGCTCCAGTTGACCTGGGCCGAGAAGCCGTAGTTCTCGCGGTCCTTGTACTGCGCGCCGTCGATGCAGAGGTCGGTGTTGTCGGGCGAGGCCTTCACTCCGCAGGCCGCCAAAGCGAAGCCCATGGCGCCGGTCGGGTTCAGCTTGTACGGCGACCAGGTGAGCGACTGGTCCTGTTTGGCGTAGTCGGCGGCGAGCAGCACCTCGACCGTGTCGGTAGGCCGCCACAGCAGCTTGGCGCGGCCGCCCCACTCGTCGTTGCCGTTGAAGCGCCGGCCATCCTTCAGGTTATGCAGGACGCCGTCCTGCTCGTTGACGAAGCCGCCGATGCGCAGGGCCGCCTTGTCACCCAGCGGCAGGTTCACCGTGACGTCGGACTTGTTGTAGCCGTCCTGGCCGACATTGAGATTGGCGATGGCCTCCAGCCGGCCGATCTTCGGCGCGTTGGTGGTGATGCTGACCAGACCCGCCGAAGCGTTCTTGCCGAACAGCATGCCTTGCGGACCGCGCAGAATCTCGACCCGCGCCACGTCGTAGAAGCTGCCCAGCGCCATCTCGGGCCGGCCCAGCACCACGCCGTCCAGCACGGTCGACACCGTCGGCTCGATCGAGGTGGAGAAGGTCGAGGTGCCGACGCCGCGCACCGACACGCCGAAAGAGGTGGCCTCGAAGCTGGGCACGACCAGCTTCAGCTGGTCGATATTACCGATGTTGCGGCGCTGCAGATCGGCCTCACCGACGACACTGACCGCGATCGGCACGTCCTGCAGCTTCTGCTCGCGCTTCTGGGCGGTGACGACCACTTCGGTGATCATCATCGTCTCGTCGGGCTTGGCCGTCTGGGCCATGGCGTTGCCCGCCGCCAGGGCGCTGATCGAGGTCCCCAGCACCAGGGCGATCTTCAAGGTCTTCATTTTTATCCCTCCCCTTTTTTGTTTGATTGATGTCTCAGCGCGCCTGGGCGTCTCGAAGAGCCCCCAGGGCGCGGATGCGTTCGGGTGTCGCGGCCAGGGCCGCGCCGTCGTTGGTCACGGTCATCCGCTGGTCGGTCGCCGGGTCGTAGCGGGGCCAGCCGGGATCGCCGGTCTTGGCGAAGGCGACCCAGGTATCGGCCCACCGCTCGGCGACGGCCTGGTCGGCGGCCGACGGCGGGTCCTTCAGCTTGCCCAGGGTGTCGAAGACGAAGCCGAGGTCGCCGGAGTGCGGCGCGCCGCGCCAATCCTTGCGCTTGGCCTCCACGACATAGCCGAAGCTATAGCTCCACACCGGCTGGCCGCCCTTGGCCACCAAACCGGCCAGCGCGTGGGCCGGCTCGACGAAGGTCGCGTCGCCGGGCAGGTCGTTGTTGAGCGCCGACTTGTTTCCATAGATCGCCAGCAGCTTGTCTTCAGGCAGGCCCAGCTGGCTGATGGTCTTGCCGGCGAACATGCCCTTCAGGAAGCCCGGGATGATGCCCAGCTCGTCGCTATTGGCCCCGATCAGCAGCGGCACCTTGGCCTGTTTTCCGGCCACGAAGCCCTCGACCGCCGAGCCCGTGACCAGACGGCCATCGACCACCGGCCCGGAGAAGGTCGCCTCCTCCATGTTCAGCAAGTCGAGCTTGCCCAGCAGCTTGGCGGCCGGCAGCGCGCGCAGGGCGGCGGCATCGGCGGTCTTCAGACCGGCCTTGTCGGCGAAGGCCACGCCGATGGCCTCGGCCGAGACCTTGCCCGGACGGTCGGCGGCCAGCAGCGGCCAGACATCGCGGCCGCCGCCCGACTGGGCGATGGCCTGCTGGAAAAGGTCGCGCGCGCCGGGGATCAGCATCATCTGGCCGATCGAGCCGCCGCCGGCCGACTGGCCGAAGATCGTCACCCGCTTGGGATCACCGCCCAGGGCCGCGATATTGGCCTTCACCCAGGCCAGGGCCGCGATCTGGTCCATGAAGCCGTAATTGGCCTTGGCCTCGTCGGGGTGTTCGGCGTCGAGGGCCGGATGGGCGAAGAAGCCGAAGCGGCCCAGGCGGTAGTTGAACGTCACCACCACGACCCCGCGCCGGGCGAGGGCCGCGCCGTCGAACACCGGCTGGCTGCCCGAGCCCATGACGAAGCCGCCGCCGTGAATCCAGACCATGACCGGAGCCGCCTTGGCGTCCTTCGGCGTCCAGACGTTCAGGGTCAGGCAGTCCTCGCTGACCGGCAGCTTGGTCTGGGTGTCGTCCCAGCCCACACGGTTCTGCATGCAGTCGGGCCCGAAGGCCTGGGCGTCGCGGACGCCGGTCCAGGCCTTGGCCGCTTGCGGCGGCCGCCAGCGCAGGTCGCCGACCGGGGCTTGCGCGTAGGGCACGCCCTTGAAGATACGCACCCCGTCCTCGACATAGCCGCGCAGAGCCCCGCCTTGCACGCTAGCCTCGACCGGCGTCAGCGGCGCGGCGGGCGCGGGTGTCTGACCCTGCGCGCCACAGGCGGCGAGGCAGGTCGTGACGGCCAGAACTGGCGCGAATTGCTTGGCGGTGCGGCTCAAGGCGAGCATGGCGTTTCCTCCGGACTCTGTCGGCCCGTCCCAGATGTTACGTTATGCAGTTGTATAATGAGATGTCGAGACTGATTCACCGATTGGTGAACCAATTTCCATTCCTGTGTGACTGTTGCTAGTGTCCCACCTCTTGGGACCGCTCACGCCCAGCCAACACGACGAAGGACGACCTCTTGAATCTGCGCGCGCGTCAGAAGGCCGCCACCCAGGCCAGCATCCTCCAGGCGGCGCTGGAGATCTTCTCCGAGCAGGGATTCGAGGGGGCCTCGACGCGCGAGATCGCCGCCAAGGCCGGCGTCCACCACGCGTTGATCAAGTACCACTTCGACAACAAGGACGCCCTGTGGCGCTCGGCGGTGACATTTCTGTTCCAGCGCCAGGCAGAGGAGCTGAAGCTGCCCGCCCCGGACGATCCGGCCTATACGTCGTACCGCGACTTCGCCAAGGCCGTGGTCCGCTCGGTGGTGCTCTATTCGGCCCGTCATCCCGAGCACGCGCGCCTGATGGTCCAGGAGAGCGTGCGCGACAGCGAGCGATTCCGCTGGGCCGCCGACGAGTTCATCGTCGAGACCCGCGCGGCCGCCGAGCGCTTCATCCTGCTGTGCCAGCGGGAAGGCATCCTGCCCAAGGTCTCGGTCGCGGCCAGCGTCTACATCTTCGTCGGCGCGGCCCAGCTCTTCTACACCTTGGCGCCCGAGGTCCGGCAGGTGTGGGGCATCGACCCGTCCGACCCCGCGGTGATCGAGGAGCACGCCGAGGCGCTTTCGGCGATCCTGGTTCGCTGATCCCCCTCGACTTTCGTTATGCATTTGCATAACGTGAACGACGATAACCCACGCGACTTGAGACGGCAGTGGGAACGGGGAGAGTAGAGATGAAGCGTATGATCACGCGCGTGCTGATCGCGGCCGCCCTTTGCACGACGCCGATGAGCCTGGCCCAGGCCCGGCAAGTCGCCGCCCCGGCTGCTCAGCCCTACTACACGCTGGACACCAAGATCGCCGACATCTTCGCCGATCCCAAGGCTCGCGATGCGTTCGGCGAGTTCTTCCGCAAGCGCGGCGAGGCCGCCGGCCAGCTCGAGGTCTCGCCCGAGGAACAGGCCAATATCGCCCAGGTGATCAAGGACTTCACGCCGCGCGAGCTGGCGACCTTCCCGCAGGCCAATCTGGACGAGGAAGGCCTCAAGACCCTGGCGGCGGCCCTGGCCAAGGTGCCGGCCCCCGCTTCGTCGCCCGCGCCCACCGCGAACTGATCCCGCCATGACCGGTCCCACCCGGCGCGACGCTCTCTCGGGAGCGGCGGCTCTGGCGGCGTGCCTGACGGCAGGCTCCTCTCACGCGGCGACAGCCCTCGCCGCCCCAGGAGCTCTGACCAGCGAGCACGCCGCCGGGCCGATCGGCTTGGATGCGCCCCGGCCCCGCCTGGCCTGGCGGCCGCCGGTGGCGCGCCAGAGCGCTTGGCGTGTGCAAGTCGCCGCCTCCGAGGCCGACCTGCTGGCCGGACGCCTGACGTGGGACAGCGGCAAGATCGCCGACGCCTTCGCGGTAGAAGCAGTCTACGACGGCCCTGCCCTACCCGCCCGCGCCCGCCGCGTCTGGCGCGTGCGGTTGTGGGACGCCGACGGCCGCCCAGGCGCCTGGAGCTCACCCGCCCACTTCGAGATGGGTCTGCTGACGTCCGAGGACTGGGGCAATGCCGCCTGGATCGGTCGTCGCCTGGAGCCGCCGCGCGGCTGGGTCGACCAGACCCTGACGATCGACTTCACCCTCAAGGGCCGGTTCTTCGACGTTCTGTTCCGGGCTCGGCCCGAGGGCAAGACGTATGGCGAGGCCTATGCGCTGCGGGTCGGCTTGGTAGACGACGTCCAGTCGCTGATGCTGCAGGTTCGGCAGTATCCGGGCGGCGCGAGCTCGCAGGTCAAGCTGAAGCGCCTGCAGGTGTGGCCGCTACCCGCCGCGCTCGCGGAACTGAAGGGCCAGCGCCGTCGTCTGGTCGTCGACGCGCACGGGACGAAGCTCCGCTTCAGTCTGGACGGCGTCGCGGTCGGCGCGATCGAGGACGCCACGCAGGCCGAGGGAACCTTCGGCTTCCTGGCGCCCGAGGCCGAAGCCGCCGTCATCCACGCCGTCGATCTGCGGGCGGCTGACCGTCCCGGCTTCGAGAGCCGCTTCGAGGACGGCGACAACCCCTTCACCGGCGGTGACGTCACCGGCGAAGGCCTGGTCCTCGCGTCGGGCGTGCCGGGCAAGGACCTCGTCGTCCCCCTGGCCCACCCTGCCCCACTGCTGCGCCGCGCCTTCGCCATCCAGGGCCAGATCAAGAGCGCCCGGCTCTACGTCGCTGCAGGCGGCTGGGCGGCGATGACCGTCAACGGCGCCGCGCTCGGCCAAAGCGCCCTGGCCACCGGCTGGACGGCCTATGACAAGCGCGTCCTCTACCAGACCCACGATGTGACCAGCCTGCTGAAGGCGGGCGAGAACGTCCTGGCCGCCGAGCTGGGACGCGGGTGGTACGGCGTCGCCGAGCCGAACGAATGGTACTTCCACAAGGCCCCCTGGACCGCCGAGCCGGCATTCAAGGCGCGGCTGGAGATCGTGCTGGCCGACGGCTCGACCCAGGTGCTGACCACCGACGAGACCTGGCGAACCGCCGACGGCCCCGGCCTATGGGACTCGATCTATGCCGGCGAACGGCGCGACGCCCGGCGCGAGCCGTCGGGGTGGCGCGACCGAGGCTTCGACGACCACGTCTGGGACGCCGCCCTCCCGAGACCCGGCCCCACCGGCCGGCTGGTCGCCGCCGTCCACGAGCCGATCGCGCCCGTCGCCCGCCACGCCGCCGTCGCGGTCAACGCGATCCGGCCGGGGATCTGGCTGTTCGACTTCGGCCGCATCCGCACCGGCATCCCCGAACTATCGATCAGCGGTCCCACCGGCCAGACCGTGTCGATGGTCCTGGCCGAGAAGCTTCGCAAGGACGGCGCGATCCAGGTCGCCAGCGGACTGATCGACGCCCAGCTGATGACCTATCGCTACACGCTGGCCGGCCAGGGTCGCGAGACCTGGCGGCCGGCTTTCGGCTATGGCGGTTTCCGCTATGTCCAGGTCTCGGGGCTGGATGCCGAGCCTTCGCCCGACACGGTTGTGGCGGTCGAGATCCATTCGGCGGTCGCTTCGATCGGCGAGTTCTGCTGTGGCGACGCCCAGGTCAACGACATCCACGACGCCGCCCGCCAGGGCCTGCTCAACAACATGCACGCGGCCCAGACCGACACGCCCAGCCTGGAGAAGAACGGCTGGACCGGCGACGCCCAGGCCTCATCCGCCGCCGCCGCTATCAATTTCGACGTGGCCCGCACCTGGGAGAAGTGGCTGGGCGACTTCGTCGACGCCCAGGCCCAAAGCGGCGAGCTGCCCGAGATCGTGCCCTCGACGCCCTTCTACGGCTTCGAGAACACCCCCGGCTGGAACTATATCTGGGGTCCGACCCCGGCCTGGGACGTGGCGGCCTTCGTCCTGCCCGAGGAGCTGACACTACGCTTCGGCCAGCCGCCGTCGGCGGCGGTCCGCGCGCTCCAGAAGCGCCTGGCCGACTACACGATGCGGTTCCTGAAGGCGCCCGACTACCGCTACGACCACGGCCTGGGCGAATACGCCGCCGCAGGTCCGACTGGTCCGGTGGACGCCACCTCAACGGCCTATGTCTTCCACATGCTGAAGGCGACGGGCCAGGCGGATCTCGCGGCCAAGGTCCGCGCCGCCTACAACGCCCGCTATTGGGACCCGGCCGCGCGCCGCTACGTCGCCCTGCCGGAGAACGGCAAGCCTGCGCCCTACAGCCAGACCATGAACGTCCTGCCCGTGGCGTTGGGCCTTGTCCCCGACGGCCAGGCCCAGGCGGTGATGGACGGCCTGGCCGCCGACATCGCGGCCAAGGGCTATAGGCTGGACGTCGGCGTCTACGCCCTGCGCTACCTGCCGCTACTGCTCAGCGATCACGGCCATGGCGGCGTGGTCTGGAAGTTCGTCACCCGCACCGACGAGCCCAGCTGGGGCTTCTGGCTGAAGAACGACATCCGCAGCATGCCCGAGGGCTGGAGCCTGAACGCGCGGTCGTGGAACCACCACTACTTCGCGTCGATCAGCAGCTGGTTCTATGAGGGGTTGGCGGGCATCCGACCGACGGCGCCGGGCTATGCGCGCCTGACGGTGCGTCCGACGATCCCCACGGGGCTGTCCGAGGCGAGCGCCACGCAGCAGACGCCGCGCGGCGAGGTCGCCTCCCGCTGGCGTCGCGAGGCCGGTGGTCTGGTGACACTGGAGGTCACCATCCCTGGTGCCTGCACTGCCGAGGTCTGGCTGCCGAATGGCGGCGCCAAGCTGCCCCGCGCCGCGGCCGGCGCGCGCTGGATCGGTCGCCGGGGCGATCACGCCGTCTACGCCATCACGCCCGGGAACTGGACGTTCAGCTTCGGCAGCCGCTAGCCAGCGCGCGGGGCCCGCGCATCCGCATTGGCGCTGTTGAGCAGGAAGATCGCCAGGACGGTCGCGCACTGGGCCAGATCGTCCGGCGACAGGCGCTCCAAGGTGTCCAGGGTCGTATGGTGCGCCCGGCTGTCGTAGTCGAGCGGGTCCTGCAGGAACGAGATTCCCGGCAGGCCGATCTCGGTGAAGGTCGACTGGTCGGCCGGCCAGTGCGGCCCGTCATAGACGGCCAGCATGCCCAGGTCCTTCAGCGGCGCGATCCAGCCGCGATAGAGCTCGGCCAGGGCCGGGTTGCCGCCGGTGAAGACGCCTCGGATACGACCCGAGCCACCATCCAGGTTGAAGGCGACGCTGAAGTCCTCGTACTCCGGCCCCTTCACCAGCGGACCGACCTTGGCCCGGCGGCCCTCGACCGGCAGCGCCAGCTGCTCCGGCGCGGTCGAGCGCGGGACATGGCCCAGACGGCGGCGAGCATAGGCTTCCGAGCCATACAGCCCCTGCTCCTCGCCGCCATACAGCACCACGCGGATTGTGCGGCGGGGCTTCAGGTTCAGGGCCCGCAGGATGCGGATGGCTTCGAATGTAGCGGCCACCCCCGCGCCATTGTCAGCCGCGCCGCTTCCGGTCGCCCAACTATCGAGGTGCGCGCCCATCAGCACGACCTGGGCCTTCATCGCCGGGTCCGAGCCGGGCAGTTCGGCGACGACGTTGTAGCCGGGCTCAGCGGGGTCGCCCTCCTCGGTGACGATCTCCATTTGCAGGCGCACCGCGGTCCCGGCGCGCGCCAGGCGCCAGCAGCGGCCATAGACTTCGCCGGTCAGGTGCAACACCGGAAAGGCCGGACGATCGGCCTCCAGCCAGGGCCGTCCGCCCAGCTCGGAGCCGTCGACGGTCATGACGCCCGGCTCGGCGCCGCTGGACAGGATCACCGCCGCTACGCCCTCGGCCGCGAGGAAAGCGTTGCGGCGCGCCTTGAACAGCCCTTCGCGGCCCTGCCGCGCGCGGCGTTCGGTGACGGTGCGATAGTAGGCGCGCACGGACTCGGCGGCGTCGCCCCTAACTACCTGCTCGTCGGTGTAGCGGGCGATCGGCGCATCCGTCCCTGGCGCGCTCGCCGGCGGCGGATTCAGCAGGACGATCCGGCCGCGCAGCTTTCCGGTCTCGCGCTGGAGATCCTCGTCCGTAGCCAGTTGCACGGCGACGACCTCGGCTTCGATCACCCCGTTCGTCGCCACCGACCAAGAGCCAGCCTGGGCGACGAACGGGGCGCCGTCTGGCGCGGTCATCCTGGCCCACGCCCTGACCTGTCGCCAGGACAGTCCGAACGGGCCGATCGGCTCGAGCCTGGGATCGCTCAACCCCAGTTCGCGCAACCGCGCCAACGACCAGTCATAGGCCCGCCGCATGTTGGGCGAGCCCATCAGCCGCGCGCCCACGCCATCGACCAGGCCGGCGGCGTAGGTCATGGCCTGCCCGCGCTTCAGCCCTTCGTCGCGGATCGCCTGATAGAGAGCCAGGTCAGGCGTGGCACGCGCCAAGGCCGGACGGGCGAAGGCCAGCGCGCCGAGGCCGACCAGAGCCTGCCGCCGCGCCAGTCTCATTTCGCGGCCACGCGGATCACCCCAACGTCGCCTTCGATGTCGATCTTCGTGCCGAATTGGACCGAAGCGGCCTGGATGCGCTTGAGGATGCGCTGGGCCTCCTCGTGCGTCGGCGACTTCGGCGTGCCCAGCAGGCGGTCGTCGTCCAGGTTCTGGACGAACGGATGGATGCGGATCACCGCCACGCGGCCCCTGTCGTACTCGCTGACCGCCACGGCGCCGTCGTACCAGGCCTCCGGCAGGGTGAAGCCCCGGAACTGACGATGCTTGTCGCCAACCTGGAACATCAGGCTGCCCATGCCGTAGAAGATCGGCCGGCCGTGATAGATCTCGACGCCCAGCAGCGCGTGCGGCCCGTGACGCACCACGGCGTCGGCGCCGGCGTCGATCAGCGCGTGGAACAGCCCGGTCATGTAGTCGGCCGGCCGGACGTCCTCCGGGTCCGACGAGGCCGTCTCGTGGGCGTGGATCGAGAACACCACCAGGTCGGCCTTGCCGCGCGCGTCCTTGACGCTGGCCAGGGCCGCTGCGCGGTCGTCGGCGTTGAGGTCGTAGCTCAGGCCCGCGCGGTCCTCGACGCGGAAGGTCGTGCGGCCGATGGTCAGCTCCTCGCCGGTCTTGGCGGCGGTGAAGACCTCGGGGTTCTTGGCGGCGTCGGGCGTTTCCGAGCGCGCGGCAATGGCGCGTAAGGTGGCCATCTGCGCGGGCGTCACCAGCTGCAGCTCGCGCGAGCGCAGGGGGGCCAGACCCGGCCGGGCGCGGAAGCTCCGAGCCGGATTGGCGTCGGCGGCGATGGAGAGGTCCGTATAGGTGCCGGCGAACGACACCAGCGCCACCGTGCCCTTGGCGGTCTTGGCGTAGGCGGGCTGGCGGGCCGCCGTCAGGCTGTCGCCCGTGCCGGCGTGGACGACCCCGGCCGCGTCCAGTGACCGGTGGGTCTCCAGCATGCCCTCGGCCCCGAAGTCGGTGGCGTGGTTGTTGGCCATCGACATGATCTTGAAGCCCAGGGCCTTCAGGTCGAAAGCCACCGCCGCGTCGTTGATTGGCGTGCCGCCGCCGTTCTGCGCGGCCGGATAGCCGGGGAACTTGTCGAGGTCGAAGACCGCCCCTTCCTGGTTGCCGAACGCGGCGTCCGCGCCCGACAGCAGCTTCTGGATCCGCAGCGTGCCGGGATCGCCATAGCCGGTGATCGGCTTCTCGGGCCCGATCAGGTCGCCGGTCACCGCGAGCGAGAAGCCGTCCTTGACGCTGGCGGGCGCCTGAGCCGAGGCGGAACCCGCCAGCGCCGCAGCGGCCAGGGCGAGGGTCAGTAGACGCATTTCAGGCTCTCCGTCCCAGGCTTGCGCATCCACTGATACACGTCTACCGCCTCGCCGCGCGGCAGGTAGGTCAGCGGGAAGGTCTTGCCGTCGCGCGTGACCATCAGGGTTAGGGTCGCGGCCGGATCGCCCTGCACGCCGTCCAGGGCCACGGCGTAAGTGACGACGTCGCCGTCCTTCAGCCCGGCCTTGGCGGCTTCGGAGCCTGGGATCAGGCCTCGGATGGTCTTGGTGGTCCCGACCAGCGACTTGGGCTCGAAGCCCAGTTCGAAGCGGCGGACCTTGGCGGTCGTGCGGGTGAAGCACGGCCCGAAGTCGTCGGCCTCGGGCAGCATCAGCCCGCCGGCGAGCATCGACTGATGCAGCTTGCGACCGTCCTCGCCCAGGTCCTGAACGATCAGCGCGATCCAGGCCGCGTCATCGGCCTTCTGGCCGGCGGCGAAACGGCGGTTCATCTCCCGTACGAGGTCATCGATCGAGCGCTTGCCGCCGCTGGCGCGACGCAGACGACCATCCAGCATCGCGAAATAGAGCCCGCCTCGGTCATAGGGCAGCACCCGGATGCGGCTGTCCTCCCAGAAGCGCGGCGCGATCTCGCCGTCCGGCGTGTCGTTCAGCGGATTGGCGTAGTAGCGGCGCGCCGTGTCGTTGAGGTCTTCCAGGAACTCCTCGGGCGACAGCAGGCCGGCGCGGAAGGGCAGCAAGCCCTGATAATGGACCGCGATGCCCTCGCCGTACCACTGGCCGGCGTCGGAGTCGGTCCAGGTGTGGACCATCTCGTGCGACAGCGTGCCCTTCAGGCTGTCGCCCTTGGTGTCGGCGCCATAGGTGGTCAGGAACGACCGCGTCAGGGCCGTGCCGCCGCCGGCGTTGATCGGGTTGTAGCGCAGGAAGACGCGGTACGGCGGGACGCTCTTGTCCTGGAAGAAGCCGCTCATCCAGCCGTGCAGCCTGTTGGTCCAGGCCATCAGCGGCGCGGGATCGAACGGCGGCTGGCCCAGCCAGGCCGACGAGAAACCGGTCTGCGACACCACACCCGGCTCGCGCTTCATCGGCCCGGCCATGAACACGGTCGAGGCCAGCTGGTCGGCGGGGCCATCCGGCAAGGCGACGTCGCCCTCGCCGAAGCTGGACGTGGCGGTCGAGTCCTTGGGTAGCGCCGACAGGTCCCAGCTCAGTCCGATCTTCCGGGCGGTCTTTTCCTCGGGCAGCAGGATGAAGGTATTGCCGACGCCCGACACCCCGCCGCCTTCGGTGCGCAAGGCATAGGGCGGGCCCGAGCCGCGCTTGGGCGGGGTGTTGTCGACCGGCGCCTGGTAGCGCACGACGACCGGCCCGCGCGTGGCGCGGCCAGCCAGCCAGTGGCGCGACCAGACCAAGCCCTTGGCCGGATCGTCCTGGACAGTCAGCGGGATGTCGCCATCGGCGTCGGCCGCCTTCAACCCGGTCAGGGTCTCGGCGACCGTGGCGGTGTTGGCGATGACTATCGGCAGGGTCAGCAGCGGCGCGCCAGCCTGGGCCGGCAACTCCGAGAAGCGCAGCTCGACCTCGAGCGTCCCCTGCCCGGTCGCCTCGTCCATGCGGCTGGGCTTGAGCTTCACCGCCAGAGACGGATCGGCCAGCGCCGCGCCCGAGGCGCTCAGCAGGAGGACGGCGGCCAGGCCGCCCAGTCGATGCGCCAGGGTCATCATCACGCTCGCTCGTAGAGATAGGCCGCGGCCGCCAAGTCCTGCACCGCGTGGCCGATCGACTTATAGACGGTGATCTCGGAATCCGACTGGCGGCCCAGCGCGGTTCCGGCCAGCACCTCGCCGATTTCGGCCTGGATGCAGTCCTCGGAGACCAGGCCCGAGGCGATGGCGCGCAGGAACTCGCCGGCTCCGGTGCGGGCCGACTCCCGGCTCTCGACGAAATAGCGCCCGACCGAGACCACGGCCGCCTCGGCCTCGGCGGCGGAGGCGACGCTGGCGCCGACCAGGTTCACGTGGGTTCCGGGCGTCAGCCAGTCGGCGAACAAGACCGGCTCGACCGCGCCGGTGACGGTGCAGACGATCTGGGCGTCCGTCACTGCCTCGCGAGCGTCGGCGACCGGGATCACCGACAGGCCGGTCTTCCGCGCCATCGCCGCGCAAAACTCCGAAGCACGCTCCATCGAACGCCCCCAGACCTGGACCTGGCGCAACGGTCGCACGCGGGCCAGAGCCTCGATATGGGCGCTGGCCTGGTGGCCGTAGCCCATCACCGTCAACCGCTCGGCGCCCTCGACCGCCAGGGCGTCGGTGGCGACGGCGGTGCCGGCGGCGGTGCGGATCAAGGTGATCGCCCCGGCGTCGGCGACGCAGACGGCTTGGCCGCTGTCGGTATCGAACAGCACCACCACGCCCAGATGCGCGCTGCGCCCCGGCGCCAGCGGATCGGCGAAGACGCTGATCAGCTTGGCCCCGAAATAGCCCTTGGTCAGCAAGGCCCCCGGCATCTGGCCGAACAGCCGCCCCGCGCCGATCGGGATGATCGAGCGGGGCAGCTGACGGGTCTCGCCGGCGGACAAGGCGATCATCGCCTCGCGCACCGCCGCCCGGCAGCCCTCGATGTCGAGGCCTTGCAGAACAGCGGCTTCGTCGAGAAACTTCATGCTCAGAAGCTGCGCGTGACGCTGACGCCCACGGTGCGCGGCTGCAGGAAGATCGCCTGCGGCGAGCTGGTGCCGCCCCGCGTGGTGGCCTCGATCACGCCGCGCTTGTCGCCGACGTTCTTCAGATAGGCCGAGATCCGCCAGTCGTCGTTGTAGACGCCGGTACGCAGGTCGACGGTCGTGTAGGACGGCAGCTTCACGCGCGCACCGAAGGCCTCGTTGGCGGTCGTGGTCGGCAGGATGTTGGCGAACTCGGCATAGCGGCCGCCGACATAGGCCAGGCTGGCACCGGCGAAGGCCGAGAAGCCGCCGCCGATCGACCAGTCATATTCGCTGGACAGGCTGGCCGAGAACTTGGCCGAACCCGGCAGGCGGTCGCCCTTGGCGCCGTAGATCGGCGAAGCGCCGGCCGGCGAGCGCAGGCCGTCGGTCAGCTTGGCGTCCAGATAGGTCGCCGCCCCGTCGATCGAGAAGCCGCGCACCGGCGACCAGCGCCCCGACAGCTCCACGCCCCGGCTGCGGGCGGTCGAGCCGTTGGTGTAGTAGGTGAACTGCGAGACGACGTCGGTGGTCAGCAGCTGGATGTCGTCCCAGTCGATCTGGAAGACAGCCGCCTCGTACGAGATCCGCGCCGCCGGGATCGCGCCCTTCAGGCCGGCCTCATAGCTGGTCACGGTGTCGGACTTGAACGACAGCGGGATACCCGCCACGCCCGTGCTGTTGGGACCGCCCGGACGGTAGCCGGTGGCGATCCGCAGATAGGCCATCATGTCTGGCGAGATCTTGTAGCTGGGCGTCAGCAGCCAGGTGAAGGCGTTGTCCGACGACTTGGCCTGCGGCACCGACGAGCTCGGGCCGAAGAAGCGCTGGGCCGGCGTGGCGATGGTCGTGGTCGAGGCGCTGTCCTGGTCGTTGGACGAGTAGCGCGCGCCGACCTGTACGTCGAACTTCGGCGAGACGTGATAGGTCACGTCGGCGAAGGCCGCCTTCTCCTCGAACTTGGCCGGGGCCACCGAGGTGTAGGCCGTGGTGTCGCCCTGACCGTGGACGACCAGCACCTGTTCCACGGCGATCTTCTCGTGGGTGTAGAAGCCGCCGACCAGCCATTCCAGCGGACCGTCCGACTTCGAGGCCAGGCGGATTTCCTGGCTGAATTTCTCGGTCTGGTCGGCGTTGATCAGCGAGACGCTGCCGCCAGCGGCCGAAAAGGCCCCGAGCAGGAAGCCGAAGGTGTTGGTCTGGTCGAGGTCCGACTTCGACTTCACGCGGTCGAAGGCGCTGATCGAGGTCAGGTCGGCAAAGCCCAGGTCCAGGGTGGCGCGGCCCTGATAGAGCGTGAAATCGACGTCGCGCTTGGTCGGGGCGATGTTCAGCGTCAGGTCGCCAAAGAACGGCTGGAAGGTCGGCGAACCCTGGAACGCGCCCGTGCCGCACGACGGGCAGATGCGGACCTGCGGCGTGCCGTAGAAGTGGGCGCGTTGGCGCATGGCCGACAGGTCGATCGAGAAGCTGTCCGTCGGCTTGAACAGCAGGGCCGCCCGGCCGCCCTTCACCGTGTTCTTGTTGATGTCGTCAGCGCCGCCCTTGGCGTTGATATTGTCCAGATAGGCCGGGTCGCGGCGCGTGAAGGCGCTGGCGCGCAGGGCCAGCTTGTCCTCGACGATCGGCACGTTGACCGCGCCGCGCAGCGAATAGCCCTGCCCGCCGCCGGCGATGTTGTTGGCGCCGGCCTCGACACGGCCGCTGAAGCGTGTGGCGTCCGGGCTTACGGTCACGTACTTGACCAGGCCGCCCAGGCTGGAGGCGCCGTACAGCGTGCCTTGCGGGCCGCGCAGGATCTCGACGCGCTGCAGGTCGGACGGGTCGACGTCGATCAGCGGTGACTGGGCCGAGGCCGCACCCGAGGTCAGCGGCACGTCGTCCAGGGCGAAGGCCACGGTCGAGGCGGTGCCGCCGCCGGTGGTGACGCCGCGGATGGCCACGCCGTTGGCGCGCTGCTCGGTGCCGCCGCCACTCAGCGACACGCCGGGCACGCGGTTATAGAAGTCGCGGATCTGGACCAGGTTCTGCTGCACCAGGCTGTCGCCGCTGACCGTCGCCACCGACACCGGCACGTCCAGCAGCCGCTCGGACTTCTTCTGGGCCGTAACGACGATCTCGCTCATCGTGTCGCCCGCGTCCTGAGCCCAGGCCGCAGAGCCGGCCAGCAGGCACGCGCCGCCCGAACCCGCCAGCAGGATAGCCTTCATACCGTTGCGCATCTCAATCCCCCAAGGAGCGGAGATGGCGCATACGCCGCCCCCGAGACCAATGTTCGGGGAGGAGCATTGCAACAGATCAAAGACGACTTCAACATTTTGTTGATATGATCGACAGTACGTTGAGGCGCGTGGATTTCCGCATGGAATCCAGGCGTTTCGTGTTCGATTTTAAGGCGTCGGCGCGTGGATCGACGCCGAACGAGGTTCGTGTTACGCCGGACTCGCCCTGGAATATCAACGTGCTGTTGAAGGCCATGCCGCTAGATGAGTCGCTCCAACCCCGGCCCGGATCGCCCATGACCAGCCCTCCCTCCGTGCAAGACGAGCGAACCCTGCTGGGCGTCCTCCAGGGCGTGGCCAAGGCGCTGGAATGCGCCGTCAGCCAGCATACCGAGGTCGTGGTCCACAACCTGCGCCAGCCGGAATCCTCGATCGTGGAGATCGTCAACGGCCATGTCAGCGGCCGCCACGTCGGCTCGGCGATCATCGCCGGCCCGGCCGAGGACAAGGCCTTCGACACCCTGGTGGCCAGCAAGGCCAACGCCGCGCCCAACGAGGTGCGGGTCGTGGCCAACTACACGTCGCGCGCCAGCGACGGCCGCACGCTGCGCTCGTCCTCGGTGGTGATGTTCGACGCCGAGGGCGTGCCCGCCGCGGCCCTGTGCCTGAACGTCGACATCAGCACGCTGGACCGGATCCAGCGCGACATCCAGAGCGCCCTGATCCCCTCGGTCCTGCCGCCCCTGCCCGCCCCGCGCTCGGAGGCCAGCATCGAGGACCTGATCGAGGAGATCATCGCCCAGGCCCTGGGAAGCGCCGACGCGCCGGTCGATCGCATGTCCAAGGCCGAGAAGAAGACCGCCGTCTCGATCATGCACGAGCGCGGCCTGTTCGTGATCCGCGGCTCGGTCGAACGCGTCGCCGCCCGCCTGGGCGTCACCAAGTTCACTATCTACAACTATCTCGACGAGATCGGCGCCAAGCGGTCATAGATCGCGGCATGCGGTCACCGATCCATCTGAACGCCTTGCGGGCCTTCGAGGCCAGTGCGCGGCACGGCAGCTTCTCCCTGGCTGCGGCCGAGCTGAACGTGACGCCGGCCGCCGTCGGCCAACTGGTCCGGACGCTGGAGGACTGGCTGGGCGCGCCGCTCTTCCACCGGGGCAGCACCGGTCGCGCCCGGCTGGTCCTGACCGAGGCGGCCGAACGCGCCCTGCCCGATATCCGCGCCGGGTTCGACAGCCTCAGCCTGGGCCTCGCCCGCCTGCGGGAGGCCAGTTCCAACGGGGTGCTGACCGTCACGGTCAGTCCGGCCTTCGCCGCCAAGTGGCTGCTGCCGCGTCTCGACCGGTTCCAGGCCGCCTGGCCGGACATCGACGTGCGGCTGGACACCAGTCTGAAGCTCCTCGACTTCGCCGCCCAGGGCGTCGACATCGGCGTGCGCTACGGGCGCGGCGCGTGGCCAGGCCTCGTCGCCGAGAAGCTGATGGAGGAAGAGGTCTATCCCGTCTGCTCGCCGGTCCTGACCGCCAGCGGCGCAGCCCTTCAGTCCGTGGCGGACCTGGCCGGGCACACCCTGATCCACGACCTGTCGGTGGACGCCGCCTCCGGCTTCGCGACCTGGGAGACCTGGCTGCGCGACGCTGGCGCGTCGGAAGTCCCGACCGCCCGGGGCCTGCGGATCAACAACTCCGCCGCCGTGCTGCAGGCGGCCATCGACGGCCACGGCGTGGCGTTGGCCCGCAGCATCATGGCCCATGACGACCTGGCGGCCGGACGGCTAGTCCGGCTCTTCCCCGAGATCACCGCGCCCTCGGCGCTGACCTACTATGTGGTCCATCGCCCCGAGTGCGCGGGACTGCCCAAGCTGACCGCATTCCACGAGTGGCTCCTCGTCGAAGCCCAGACCTGACGCTAAAGTTTTCCTTTAGCGGATGGCAAGATCTTCCCGTTTGTCGGCGTCCGCCCGCCGGCCGATGATCCGTTCGACATCAACACAGGCCTGACGGTCCAGCCGGGAGCGCGACGCGCTTTCCGATGCGCGGCCGCTCGCCTCGAACGGAAAGAAAATCCATGCGCTTTGCAGGCAAGGTCGCCGCGATCACTGGCGGCGGCTCAGGTATCGGCAAGGAAACCGCCGCGCGGTTCGTGGCCGAAGGCGGCAGCGTCGCCATCAATGGCCGCGACAGCGCCAAGCTGGAGGCCGCCGCGCGCGAGATCGACCCGACGGGCCAGCGCGTCGTCGTCTCGGCGGGCGACATCGCCGATCCGGCCACCGGCGCAGCGCTGGTCGAGGCCGCCGTCGCGCGGTTCGGTCGGCTAGACGTGCTGGTCAACAACGCCGGCGTCTTCAATCCCAAGCCGTTCCTGGAGCTGACCGAGGCCGACTACGACTGGTACCTGGACACCATCCTGAAGGGGAAGTTCTTCACCGCCCAGGCCGCCGCCAAGGCCATGACGAACGGTGGGGCGATCGTCCAGACCGGCTCGATGTGGGCCATCCAGGCAATCGGCGCGACGCCTTCGGCGGCTTATTCCGCGGCGAACGCCGGCGTCCACGCCATGGTCCGCAACCTGGCCATCGAGCTGGCCCCGCTGAAGATCCGTATCAACGCCGTGGCCCCGGCCGTGGTCGAGACGCCGGTCTACAACACCTTCCTGTCGGACGAGCAGGTCAAGGAAGTCCTACCGACCTTCGACGCCTTCCACCCGCTGGGCCGCAACGGCCAGCCCGGCGACGTCGCCGAGGCCATCCTGTTCCTGGCCTCGGACCAGGCGTCCTGGATCACGGGCGCGGTGCTGCCGGTCGACGGCGGCGTCACGGCCGGCCGCCAATAGCTTGGGCAGGAAGGGAATAACCTTCAAGTTTTTGCTAGATGAGGTCTCAGGACGGGCCCCCGGCCCGCAGGAGGCGCCAACCGCATGCTCGGCCAAGCCCGCGAATGGCGACCCACCCTGCTCTACGGGCTCGCCCACTTCGGCAAGAGCCTGTTCTGGTACTCCAGCGAGATCCTGTTCGCCTATTTCCTGACCGAGCTCGTCGGGCTGGCTTCAAGCCAGATGGGCAGCGTCCTGGCCGTAGGCTTCCTGGTCAGTGCGGCGATCGACGTCGCCATGGGCCTTGGCCTGCGGCGTCGGCTGGCCGCGCCCGGCGCCGCCGGGCGTCTCCAGTTGATCGGCGCGATCCTCAGCTCGGTCGCCTTAGCCAGCGTGTTCGCCGGCGCTCTCACGCCGCCGGACCTGCGCTACGTCCATGCGATCGTCGCCGGGATCGGGTTCCGAGTCGCGTTCGCCCTCTATGACATCCCGCAGAACGCGCTGATGTCGCTGGCCACGCTCGACGAGGCCAGTCGCCTGCGCCTGGCCTCGACACGAATCTTCTTCAGCGGCCTGGCGACCCTGACCGTCGCGGCGGCCGTGGGCCCGATGGTGGCCAGCAGCGAACGCGGCGGCGGACCCACGGTGCTGCTGGCGACCACAGCCGCCTTCGCGACGATCGCCATCATCAGCGCCGCCTTCCTGGCGCGCCTCATGCCGGTCGCGGCGATCCCCACCGCGCCGAGCAAACCGCTCAGCCCCTGGCGCCCACCCGCCGTCTTCTGGCTGCTGATGGGGCTGGCGTTGATCACCACCATCTTCACGCCCGCCTTCAGCAAGCTGGAGCCCTATTTCGCCACCTACGTCCTCGGGTCCGCCGGGTGGGGCGCGGCCATCCTCAGCCTGATGGCGATCGGCATCCTGATCGGCCAACCGCTGTGGCTCCGCCTCTGCGAACGGGCTCGCCCCCCAAGCGTGATGATCGGCGCGGCGCTGCTGCAGATCGCATCCCTGGCCGCCTTCTGGCTGGTCGGGGCGCGATGGCCGCCGGCCGCGGCTCTGGCGGCCCTGGGCTTTGGCCTCGGCAACGGCGGCGTCGGGATGATCCAGTGGGCGGCCTTCAGCGAGTCGGTGGCGCGCCACGCGCCCGACCGCACCGGCCTCGCCTTCGGACTGTTCGTGGCCAGCAACAAGATCGGCCTGGCGATCGGCGGCGCGCTGATCGCCACGGCGCTGGCCGCCACGGATTTCCGCGACGCCGACAGCCCTGCCCTCGTGACGCTGATGACTCTCATCCCCGGCGTCGGCGCGGCTCTGCTGATCCTGAACGGCCTGGTTTGGCTGCGCAGCGATCGATCGCTCAGGCGGTAGCGCGCTTACGGCGGACGGCCCTGGCCACCGCGGCGAAGACCTCGGCGATGTGTTCCGCCAGCCAGCTCACAGGGTTCTCGCCCGGACGCCGGCGGCTGACGACGAAGGTGGCGATGCAGGCGGTCGCGAATAGCGCCGCCGGCAGGCCGATGGTCACCAGCGCCGTCAGCCGAACGGCCGTGGCCTGGCCCAGGATCATCGAGGTCTCGAAGGCGAACAGCAGCAGGCCGCCCGTCACCACCGCCGAGCCTGAGCCCGCTCGCTTGGCGCTGAGCCCGAACGGCACGGCCAGCAGCGGCAGCAACGGCAGGATCATCGCCCGCGCCATGCGGGAATAGAACTCGGCCAGCAGGGCTTGCCGGGGCAGGACCGTTGGCGTGCGGCCAAAGCCCTGCTGCGCCAGTTCGATCAGCGTCAACTCGCTGACCTCGTCCCCACGCAAACGCAGAAGCTTGGCGGCCTGGGCCAGCGGCAGGTCGAACATGAAGCGCGAGAAGGCGGCGACATAGACCTGCCCCTCCGGGGTCGTGCTGATCTGCCGGCCCTGGTTCAGCTCCAGCGAGACGCTGCGGTCGCCTGGCTCCTTGTGCACCACCGCGGAGACCGACGTCAGGATGTCCTCGCGCCCGTCGGGCTGGATGAGGCGAATGAAGACACGCTCCAGGTGGCGGCCGCTGGCGTCGGCGCGATCGGCGGTCAGGAAGACGCCGGCGCCGCTGGAGAACAGGGCCTTGGGCCGCACGTCGCCATTCCAGCCGGCGTTCTCGGCCGCGTGCAGCACGGCGTGGTAGGCGTAGCGGCTATAGGGCTGGATGAAGCCGAACAGCAGCACGCTCAGGAACATCAGCAGTACGCCCAGGCCCACGAAGGGCGTGGCGAACCGGCCCAGCGACATGCCGCTGGCCAGGATCGCGTCGATCTCGGAGCTGCGGTTCAGGCCGTTGACGACGACGAACAGGCCGATGAAGAAGCCGCCAGGCAAGGTCAGGCCCACATAGTGCGGCACCAGGTTTACAAGCAGTTCGGTCAGGAACTTGAAGCCCTGGGTCGTCTGCGACAGCAGGTGGAAGGACCGCATCAGGCGCTCCATCAGGAACGCCACCATCGTGCTGACCAGGACGGCCGTCATCGGCGTCAGGGTCCGCCGCAGCAGATATCGGTCGAGAATGGACAGGATCATCTAGGAGACGGCCGGCTGGGGCTCGACCATCCCGGCATTCCGCCTGATCCGGATACGCGGCTCCTGCGCGATGGCTTCCAGCCGCCCCGTGGCCAGCGGGCGCCGCTCCAGGGCCTCGGCATAAATCTCCACGACCTCGTCCAGGATCTCCGTCCAGCGATAGGCGGCGCTGCGCTCCAGCGCCTCGGCGGCCAAGCGTAGCCGTTCCTCGCGATCGACGAGCAGGCCCGACAGAGCGCCGGCATAGGCTGATGGTCGATCAGCACACAGCAGGGCGTTGCGCCCGTGGCGCAGCAGCGCGCGGGTGTTGGGCGCATCGGCGCAAACCATGGCGAGACCCGAGGCCATCGCCTCCAGATTGACGTTGCCGAAGGTCTCGGTGGTGCTGGGATTGAGGAAGATGTCAGCGCTGGCCATCGCCGTGGCGAGCGTTTCGCCGGACAGGAAGCCGGCAAAGACCGCCTTCGGAAGCCGCTCCTCGAACCACGCGCGGGCGGGACCGTCGCCGATCACCAGCACCTGGGGCGAGCGGCCGTCGGCTTCGAGCCGCGCGATCGTCTCGGCGAAGGCCGCCAGGCCCTTCTCCATCACCAGGCGGCCCAGGAACACGATCACCGGACGGTCCGGCGCGAAGCCCTGGTTGGCGCGCCACGTCTCACAGCGTCGCTCGGGGTTGAAGAGTTCTGGATCGACGCCCCGCGCCCAGGTCCGGACGCGTGTCGAGAGGTTCTGCGCCCGAAGCTCGTCGCCGATGGCCTCGGTCGGGGCCATGACGTAGTCGCACGCGCCGTAGAACTTCCAGAGCTGGTTGCGGACCAGCGGCCGCAGTCGCCCCAGGCCGTAATAGTCGAGATAGGTGTCGAACAGGGTGTGCAGGCTGGCCACCACCGGAATCTTAAGGCTGCGACCGAGCTTCATCGCCGCCGAGCCCAGGAGGTCGGGCGCGGACAGGTGGACGAGATCCGGCGCGAACGCCTCCACATCCCGCCGCACGGCGCCCGGCAGACCCAGCGCCAGGCGATAGTCCCGCCGGAATGGGATCTTCACGGACGGAACCGAGACGAGCTCGCCCATCGGCGCGAAGGCGGGATTCGGCCCGGTGGGCGAATAGACCCGCACCTGCGCGCCCATCGTGCTTTGCAGATGGCCCACCAGCCGATTCAGCGACTTGTTGGCGCCGTCCAGAGTGTAGTTGTAATTGCCCGAAAACAGGGCGATCCGAAGCGGCCGTACGCCGTCGGCAGAGGTCAAGGCCTTGAAATCCATGACAGTCCTTCCCCGTGCGGTCCCCGGTCCCCCGACCGGGGCATCGCGCTTCCCCCGAAGCGACATGCATTGGGACTTACAGCAGGCCACGCCGTCGTTTTTATGAAGGCCGGCGCCGCATCACCGTCATGGTACTGATTTAGCGGTGATCGCGGGGTCTTTTGGGGGAAACCGCCGGATGCGGATTGTCGATGTCGCCGAGTTCTATTCGCCTACTGGTGGGGGCGTACGGACCTATATCGACCGCAAATTCGAGGCCGCGGCCCAGCTGGGCCACGAGTTTTTCGTCATCGCGCCGGGGCCGGAGGATCGATTCGAGCCGCGCAGCTCGGGTGGCGTGGTCTGGGTCCGCTCCCCTCGCCTGCCGTTCGACGCCAACTACTACATGTTCTGGGACGCCGCCCCGGTGCACCAACAACTTGATTCGCTGTCGCCGGACCTGGTCGAGGCCTCCTCGCCCTGGCGCGGCGCGTGGATCGTCGCCAACTGGGCGGGCGCGGCGCCGCGCGCCATGTTCATGCACGCCGACCCGGTGGCGATCTATCCGCAACGGTGGCTGGCTCCGGTCGCCAGCCCTGAGCGGATCGACCAGATGTTCGAGTGGTTCTGGAACTATCTTCGCAAGCTGACCGGCCATTTCTCGTCCGTCGTCGCCGGCGGACAATGGCTGGCCAAGCGCTTCGAGCAGCACGGCGTGGCATCCGTGGCGGGCATCCCGCTGGGTGTCGATCGCGCCGCCTTCTCCCCGCGCCTGCGGGACGAGCGCTTGAGATCGGAGCTGCTAAAGGCCTGCGGGCGGCCCGACGACGCCAAGCTGGCCCTGGCCGTGGGACGCTTCCATCCGGAAAAGCGCTGGCCGATGGTGATCGAGGCCACGTCCAGAGCCAGCGCCGACATCCCGATCGGCCTCGTGGTGGTCGGTGACGGCATCGATCGCGCCAGAGTGCTGCGCGCGGCCGCCGGGAAGCCGAACGTTCATCTGATTCCACCGATCCGCGACCGCGGCCTGCTGGCCGCTCACCTGGCCAGCGCCGACGTCCTGGTGCACGGCTGCGACTCCGAGACTTTCGGCCTGCTGCCCGCTGAGGCGATGGCCAGCGGTCTTCCTCTGGTGGGACCCGATCGCGGCGGCTTCGCCGACCTTGCCCAACCGTCTAGCTCGGAAACCTATCGCTCCGGCGACACCGATGCGGCTGCAGCCGCCATCCGCCGGCTATTCGCGCGCGATCCCGCAGCCCTGAAGGCCGCCGCGCTGGAGGCGGCGTTCAAGGTCCGACACGACACCGACCACTTCGCCGAGCTGTTCGAGCACTACCAATCGGTCGCGGGCGTCGCGAGGTCTCGCGCGGCGTGACGCAGCCCATCGATCCCGCCGCCGACGAGGCGCCTCCCGCGAAGAACGCGCTCTGGTGGAACCTACTGGGCGTCGCCGTCTCGATCGGCCTGGTCGCCGCGATCCTGGTCCAGCTGGGCGGCGCGACCTCGGACGCCTTGAAGATGATCGTGCGGCTGCCGCTCGGCGTCTGGCCGGTGCTGGTGGCGCTCTATCTGACCCAGCCGATCTGCGACTTTGCCGTCTACCACAGGCTCTGGAACCTGCCCGCGCGCGCCTTCGAGACCTTGTTGCGTAAGAACGTGATCAACGAGGTCGTCCTCAACTACAGCGGCCAGGCCTATCTCTATGTGTGGGCGCGACGCGCGGCTGGCACCGTGGCCACGCCCTTCGGCGCCATCAAGGACGCCAGCATCATCTCGGCGCTGCTGGGCAATCTGCTGACCCTGATCCTGGCCGCGGTCAGTGCGACACAGCTCCGGGACCTTGGTCTGGTCCGACAGCTAGGGCCGACGCTGTGGTTGGGGCTCATCCCGATCGCGATCTCGGTCGGCCTGCTGGTCTTCGGACGCCAGGTCTTCTCGCTGCGCCCGGCCCAACTCGCCTTCGTCAGCGCCGCCCACGGACTGCGGCTGGTCGTCTTCACGGCCCTGACCGTGCTGGTCTGGCAAATGGCGCTGCCGGACGTCGCGCCCGGCGTGTGGCTGGTGCTGATGGCGGTCCGCTATCTGGTGTCCCGCATCCCCTTGCTGCCCAACAAGGACCTGATCGTCGGCAACCTGGTGCTGCTACTGATGGGCGCACACGCGCCCGTTGCCCTGCTGATGGCGGCGCTGGCGCTGACGACGCTGTTCATGCACCTGAGCGTCATCGTCGGGCTGGGCGCGATCGACCTCGTGCGCGGCCTTGGACGGCCGGCGCGCGGCGCGCTCTAAGCGACCACGACCTCGGCATGTGAGAAGGCGCTTTCGAACGCGGGGCTCAGCGCCGCGTCGGTGATCAGGACGTCGACGTCCTTGAGCGAGGCGGTATGGACCAGGCCCACGCGGTCGAACTTGCCCTGGTCGACGGCCAGCAGCACGCGGGTGGCCGTCGAATAGGCGATGCGGCTCATGATCGCTTCACTCGGTGAGTGGTCCATCAGCCCGTGTTCCAGGTTCACCGCGCCGACGGTCAGGACCGATAGGCTAGGCCGGAAGCCGGCCAGGAAGTCCTGGGCATGGCGGTCGGAAAAGGACTGGTAGGCCTCGTTCAGCTCGCCGCCGGCCAGGAACAGGGTGTGGCCCCGGTCCTTGCGGATCGCCTGGGCCACGGCCAGCGAATTGGTGATGATCTTCAGCTGGCGATGCTCGCCCAGGGCCTTGGCCACGAAGCAGGAGGTCGAGCCGCTGTCGAGGAACACGGTGTCGCCGTCGGCGATGAACCGGACCACCGCCTCGGCGATGCGGGTCTTGCCGGCGACGTTCTTCTGCATGCGCAGGTCGAACGGACCTTCGATCTCCTGGGGCGGCAGGCGGACCGCGCCGTGCAGGCGCACGATCGTCCCGGCCTCCTCCATCACGCGCAGCTCGCGCCGGATCGTCTCCTCCGAGACCGACAGCGCCTTGGCGATGTCGGCGATGGCGCGCGTCTGGCTGGGCTCGAGCAGGTTCAGGATATCGCGCTGACGATCGTAGCGTTTGAGCATTCTCTGTCCGTCTCTGGCGGGCCTTACGACACTATGACGTGAGTCCCGAGGTATGAAGGCGTCCCCGGCCGGCAGGGGAACAGGACCGGCCGGGGAGGAGCGCGTCCTAGAAGGCGACGCGCAGCTGGATCCGCGCATAGCGCGGGGTCTGGTACTCGACCGGCTGGCCGAAGTGGGTGTCCGGCACGCCGCTGCCGCCGACGTCGCCGAACTCGTGGTAAGCTGTGACCGCGTGGGCGTTGAACAGGTTGAACACGTCCAGGCGCAGCGTCGCGTCCAGGCGGTCGCCTGGGGTCGGCAGGGTCACCACGGCGCTGGCGTTGAACTGGGTGACCCAGTCGCCGTCGAAGGCCGAGCCGCGATCGACGACCTTGCCCTGGCAGTAGAAGCCATAGCCCTGATAGCCATAGGCGGTCTCGTCGACCGACTTGGGCACGATGCCGATGCAGCTGTACTTGCGCGGCGACTGCACCAGGCCGTTGCCGCCCAGGGTCAGCCAGTTGTTCACCTGGTAGCTGCCATAGGCCTTGAAGGTGTGGCGACGGTGGTTGGGCAGGTAGCCATCGGCGCCGTTCAGGAAGCCTGGCGAGTCGAAGTCGGCGGTGGTGTTGATCGCCGTCTGGCCGTTCTCCGAGCGCACGCCGCCCTCGTAGTTACCCTTCAGGCTGGCCCAGGTGTAGGAGCCCGACAGCGACCACTTGCCGTCGAACGCCCGGTCGAAGGTGGCGGTCAGGGCGTTGTAGTCGCGCTTGGGCTTGGGATAGGTCAGGTCCTTGGCCGACAGGGTGACGATCGGCTTGGAGCCGTCCGGCAGGCTGTTGAGGCGGATCTTCACGTCCTCGCCCGGATTGACGATCACCCACTGGCGGCCACCGCCGAAGCTGGACTGGCACTGGGCGGCGCTGAAGCCGGCCTTCACGCAGTAGGCGCGCGCGCCGGTGTCGATGGCCACGTCCTCGACGATGCTGTTCAGCTCGCGGTGCGTGAAGTACGCGCCGACCTTGATCAGGTCGCCGAAGCGGCGCTCGTAGCCCAGCACATATTCGTCGGCCGACTGCGGCTTGAGGTTATGGGCGATGGACTCGGCGGTGTCGGCCACCAGACCCGAGGCCGAGACCAGGCAGTTGGAGATCTTGGTGTCCGGGCAGGTGGTGACGCCGTTGGCCCCGGTGATCGCCGCGCCGATGGCCGGGTCGCCGTTGGCGCCGACGCCGTCCAGGCGGTTGTAACGGGTGTAGGTCACCAGCGAGCCGGCGAACTTCAGCGACAGGTCGCTGGGCAGCGGCAGGTAGTAGCGGCCGAAGAAGCCGTAGAGCTTGGACTTGCCGTCGCCGAAGGGGTCGCCGGAGATCGACAGGCGCGGAGCCCACTGGTTGCCGGGATCGTAGAAAGTCTTGTTCTCGGCGTTGCGGTTGTCGAAGCGGTCGTTGCGGATACCGGCCTCGAACTGCAAACGGTCATTGAACAGCGACCACTGGTCCTGGGCGTAGAACGCCTGGTTGACGGTGCCGAAGCTGCCGCTGTTGCGATAGACGCGGGTGGTCACGTACTCGACGCCGGCCGGCAGGTTGCTCTGGTCCGAGCCGGTCGAGCGGTACAGCTTGAAGGCGCCGCGGCCGATCGTCTCGAAGAACTGGGTCGCCGTGTTCTCCTCGTGGTCGTAGCCGACCCGCAGGTGGTGGGCGCCGAACAGGTCGAAGTTGAAGTCGGCGTCGGCGCGATAGAACGTCCGCTTGTCGTCATTGAACGACTGGGCGTCGGTGACCTTGTTCAGGCCGATGTTCACGCCGGCTGTGTCGGTCCGATAGTCGACGACCTGCTCGTGGGTGATGTCCAGCGGCAGCTGGCCGTCGCGGAACTTGTTGACGCCATAGGCCGCCGACAGGGTGAACCAGGGCGTGAAGGCGCCGGTGTAGCGCGCGATGTAGTTCTCGCCGCCGGCGCGCTGGTTGGTGCCGCCCGTCTCGGCCCCGACCGCCTTGGTGGTCGGGTTGTAGTTCAGGCTGCGATTGCGGACATCCTTGGTGGTGTCGAAATAGGTGAACTCCAGGTGCTGCTTGCTGGTCAGGTAGCCGTCCAGCTTGCCGCCCCAGAACGGCGCGTCGTCGCTCATCCGCGTGGCGTTGCTGCCCGTGGCCTGCGGCGTGAAGGTCTTCAGCTTGCGCTGGTTGTAGAGGCCGTAGAAGAACAGGCGATCCTTGATGATCGGCCCGCCCAGCTCGGCCACCCACTCCTCGCGCTCGGCCGTGGCGTCCTGGTAGTTGTTGCGGAAGGTGTTGGGGGCGCTGTCGCGCAGGTCGCCCGGCTCCCAGGTCGCGGTCACGCCGCCGTGGAAGACGTTGGTGCCCGACTTGGTGATGGCGTTGACGAAGCCGCCGGTCGAGCGGCCAAACTCGGCCGGATAGCCGCCGGTCTTCACTTCCACCGACTTGTAGAAGTCGAACGGCACTTCCACGGGCAGCAGGCCCATGCGGAAGTTGGTGATGTTCAGGCCGTTCACGAAGAAGGCGTTCTCGATGAAGCTGGCGCCCGAGATCGAGATCTGGTTGGCGAAGTTGCCGTTGGCCGAGGACGAGCCTTGGACCACGCCCGGCGACATCAGGGCGATGTCGCGCAGCGAACGGCCGACCGGCACGCGTTCGGCCAGTTCGCCGATCTCGATGGCCGCGCCGGTGGTGGTGATCTCGAAGTCCGGCGTGCGCATGCGGCCGGCCTTGACCACGATGGCCTCGACCGAGCCGACGGGGGCCAGGGTGAACTGGTTCGACGCGCCCGAACGGCTGATCAGCACGCCGGCTTCGGTATAGGCGTCATAGCCGTCGGCGCTGACCGAGACGGCATAGGCGCCCGGCGTCAGTTGCGGGACGACATAGGCGCCGCTGCCGTTGGTGATCGCCGAGCGCTTCACGCCCAGGGCTTCCGAGGTCAGCAGTACGGTCGCGCCGGCGATCGGCTTGCCGTCGGCCGACTGTACGCGGCCCGAGGCCTGGACGTTGGTGTAGTCCTCGGCGAAGGCCGGCGCCGTCATCAGCGCGACCGCCGTAATGCTGGTGCTGACCAGGGCCAGCGCCCGCAGCGCCATGACGCCGCGTAAGCGCCGCCCGGCTCGAGTTTGATGCCTCACGACCGACTCTCCCAAGAGAAATTTGTGCCCGACGAGCGTTGCGACCATCCCTCGCGGTCGCTGCCCCCTCGCCACGGTCTCCTCTAGGCGTGATTTGTGGATGTGATGTGACATTTGTTGATTTTATGTTGATGTCACGGGAGATTGGCTTGCGCTTCGTGAGCATTTTGACCACAAAACCCGCGAAACCCACACAGAAGCCCTCCGCCGGCGGTCAAATCGCCACCCGCGCGCACGGCTTCATCGGGGTGTGTCAGACGTCGGTCAAAGAGGGACGTCTTCAGTGAAGAGGCCCGTGGTGACCAAGACTTCCCTGCCGATCGCCCTGCTGTGCGCGACGATCCTCGGCGGCTGCGCCAGCGCCGCCCTGGCCGCCGCGCCGGATCCGACCGCGCCCTATTTCGCCGACATCGACGTGCGCCGCGACGCGCGGACGGACGATAAAACCATCGCCGGCGTGGTGTTCGACGACGCCAACCACAACGGCCGCCTGGACGCGGGCGAGCGTGGCGTGGCCGGGGTGAAGGTCTCCAACAGCCGCGAAGTGGTACTGACCGACAAGGCCGGCCGCTACGCCCTGCCCGTCCGTGCGGACATGGCGGTGTTCGTGATCCAGCCCAGCGGCTGGCGCGTGCCCACCGACGCGCGCTGGGTCCCGCGCTTCGCCTACCAGCACAAGCCGGCCGGCACGCCCAAGGCGCTGCGCTATGGCGGCTTGCCGCCGACCGGTCCTTTGCCGTCGGCGATCAACTTTCCGATCATTCCCACAAAAACCGGTCAAAACTTCGACTGCGCGGTTTTGGGCGACGTGCAGCCGGCGTCGAACATCGAGATCGGCTATGTCCGCGACTCGCTGGTGCGCGAACTGGTCAACGCGCCGAAGAAGCCTGCCTGCCTGCTGGCCCTGGGCGACATCGTCAGCGACGACCTGCACCTGATCCCGCGAACGGCCGAGGTGATGGGCTCCATCGGCGTCCCGCAATGGTGGGTGCAGGGCAATCACGACTACGACCACGACGCCGACCACGACATCGACAGCTCCGACACCTGGCGCCGCCTCTATGGCCCCAACAACTACGCGTTCGAGATGGGCCAGGCGGTGTTCATCGTGCTGGACAACGTCTCGTTCCCCTGCGGCGAGGACCCGCGCGAGGCCCGCGAGCGGCCGTTCTGCAAGCAGTACTGGAAGACCTATGCCGGTCGCCTGCTGCCCGACCAGATGGCCTTCATCGCAAACGTCCTTAAGACCACCGATCCGAAGAAGCTGGTGGTGTTCGCCGCCCACATCCCGTTCGTCGGCTTCGACAACAGTGAGTCCCAGCCGCACCAGACGGCCAATCTCGACGAGCTCTACGCCCTGGTGAAGGGCCGCCCGGCGCTGTCCCTGACCGGCCACAGCCACACGCTGGAGAACATGGCCCCCGGCGATTCGATGGCAGGCTGGAAGGAGAATGTCGGCGTCTCGACCATCCCGTTCCGTCACCTGGTGGCCGGCGCGGTAGCCGGCGACTGGTGGGGTGGCGACTACGACATCGACGGCACGCCGATGAGCATCCAGGGCGACGGCTCGCCGCGCGGCTATGTCGACTTCGCGGTCAAGGGCGTGAACTATACCCTGGACTATCGCGCCAGCGGCCTGCCGCGCGACCGAGCCATGTGGCTGTCGGTCAGCACCCCGGCCTTCCGCGACTGGGCCGACAAGATCTTCGCCTGGCGCGACGCGCCGGAGGACAAGCGCGATCCCGTGCCGCCGCTCAGCGTCCAGGACCTGCCCGATGTGAAGATACTGACGCCGAGAGATCTGGCCGGCCAGAGCTGGCTGACCGCCGACGTCTGGATGGGCGACTCGACGACCAAGGTCATGGTCGCCGTAGACGGCGCCGCGCCGGTCCCGATGACCCGCACCCAGGAGATGAAGGGCGAAGCCGTCCGCAGCGGCTCGACCTGGTCGGACCCGTTCGCCCTTCAGCGCCAGCTGACCATGGCCCGCGCCGCGATCCAGAGCCGTTCGGGCGATCCGGAGACCCAGGGCTATGTCCAGGGCCGCCAGAAGCGCCTGCCGCCGATGCCGCCGCAGCCGCGCGGCTCGCGGGCAGACCACTCGCCGCATATCTGGCGCTACGACCTACCCAAGACCTTGGCGGAAGGCATGCACACGGCGGTCGTGACCATCACCCGCGACCAGGGCGAGCCGTCGCGCGACACCCTGGTGTTCGAGGTGCGCCCCTCGCGCCCGAAGCCGACCTTCGACTTCGAGCACTGGGACAGGTTCAAGAACCAGTAGGCGCGGCCAGCATATACCGCGCCAACCGGGCCTGGATCCGCTCCCAGGTCTTGAGCTTGACCGGCTCGCCCTTGCGCAGCTTGGTCCAGGTCGTCTCGCTGATGCCGTAGACGTCGGTCAGGTGCTCGCGCGTGATCGCCGGCAAGGCGGCCTTGAGCGCTTCGAAACGCTCAAGGCTGACGGTGATGGTCTGGACCACGCAGAACTCCAATACGCTTAGAAAGGTGCGGCCGACGCACAGGGGGGGGATGGCGCCGGCCGCTGACGATCGCCGGGGAAGGACGCGATCGTTATTCCTTGCCCGAGGCGGGCTTGCGGTAGTCCAGCGCCGGCGGACGGTCGCCCAGCATGGCCTTGTAGGCGAAGTTCGGACCGCGACGCTGGTCCAGCTCGGCCTTGGCCTTCTTGACCACGTCCGGGTTGGAGAACAGGTCCGCGCCGGTCAGGGCCAGGGTCTTGGCGGCGTTGACCGCGCCCTTGACGCCGATCGACGAGCCGGCGGCGGCCACGTTCTGCCAGCTGTGACCGGCCGAGCCCGGCACGAAGGTCGCCGTGCCCAGGCCGACGGTCGGGGTGACCCAGCTGATGTCCGACACGTCGGTCGAACCGCCGCCGCCTTCCAGCTCGACCTTGTAGGGCTCGATGGTCTTGACGCTGTCGATCGACGGCGCGCTGGGGAAGCTGGTCTGGATCTTCTTGGCGAAGGCGATCTCTTCTGGCGTCCAGGTGATGCCGCCGACCTTGCGCAGGTTGGCGTCCATCACGCGGCCCAGGGTGTCGTTGGGCAGCAGGGCGTAGACGCCGCCGGTGATCTCGGTGTCGACCGTCGTGCCGGTCGCCAGGGCCGCGCCCTTGGCGGCGTTCTCGACGCGCGACCAGACGTCCTTGACCACGGCCGGGTCCGGATGGCGGACGTAGTAATAGACCTCGGCGAAGTCCGGCACGACGTTCGGCGCGGTGCCACCGGCGGTGATCACATAGTGGATGCGCGTCTTGTCGGGGGTGTGCTCGCGCAGGAAGTTGGTGGCGACGTCCATGACCTCGACGCCGTCCAGCGCCGAGCGGCCCTTCTCAGGCGCACCGGCGGCGTGGGCCGAGATGCCGTGGAAGCGGAACTTGCCGCTGATATTGGCCATCGACACGCCCTGGACGGCCGAGTTCTCGTTGGCCGGGTGCCAGTGCAGCGTGGCGTCGACGTCGTTGAACAGGCCGTCGCGGACCAGATAGACCTTGCCCGAGCCGCCTTCCTCGGCAGGCGTGCCGAACACGCGCAGCTCGCCCTTGATGTTGTTCTTGACCATCCAGTCCTTGATGGCGACGGCCGCGCCCACCGAGGCGGCGCCGAACAGGTTGTGGCCGCAGCCGTGGCCGGCGACCTGGCCGGGGATGCCGGTCTTCGTCGGCTCGGCCGTCTGGGCCAGGCCCGGCAAGGCGTCGAACTCGGCCAGGATGGCGATGACCGGACCCGCGCCGTTCTTGAAGCTGCCCACGAAGGCGGTCGGCTCACCGGCGACGCCGGCCTTCACGTCGAAGCCGGCGGCCTTCAGCTGGCCCTGCAGCAGGGCCGAGCTCTTGACCTCCTGGTAACCGACCTCGGCGAAGCCCCAGATCTTCAGGGCCGCGTCCTGGATTTGCGGGGCGTCGGCGTCGACGGCCTTCAGGATCTGGGTGCGGGCGGCGTCGGTCAGCGGCGCGGCGTGGGCCTGGGTCGCGAGCACGCCCGTCGCCATGCTGGCGGACAGGAGGGCGAGCTTCAGAGCGGACAGCTTCATTGGAACGGTTTCCCCGGTGGCGAAGGTCGGCGCCAACGGGCGCCCACCTAGTACGACGTAGGGCGATCGCCGCCCCTCACCTGGGGTGTATAAATTTTATTCGGCCGCGCCGCGTATCGAGCGCGGGCGCACCAGCTCGACCTGCTTGTCGTCGGCGCGGCCGACATCGGCCAGGCCATAGGTCTTGAGCGCGGCCACGAAGGCGTCGATCTGGCCGGTCTTGAAGACGCCGCTAACAGGCGTCGCTCCCAGCGCCGGATCGGACAGCGACAGCTTGCGCTCGGAGAAGCGGTTCATCTCGGCGATGACGGCCGACAGCGGTTCGCCGTCGAACACCAGCCGGCCCTTCAGCCAGGCGGATTCCTTGGCGGTGTCGACGGTCGAGATCGCCCAGTCGGCGGGCTCGGCGGCCACGAAGCGCGAGCCGGCCGACATCTCGACGCGGCGCTCGCCCTTCGGCTCGTCGGCGGCGATGCGCACCCGGCCCTCGACCAGCGTCACCGACAGCTTGCCCGGCTCCATGCGCACGTCGAAGGCCGTGCCGACGGCGGTCACCCGCTTGTCGCCGGCCGCGACCACGAACGGACGCGAGGCGTCCTTGGCGACCTGGAAGAAGGCCTGGCCGCGCACCAGCGTCAGCCGGCGCTCCTTGACCCAATGATTCACCCGCACGGCGGAATCGGTGCTGAGCGTCACTACCGAATTGTCGGCCAGGCGGAAGGTCGAGCTTTCGCCGACGGCGGTGCTGAAAACGGGCTCTTCCGGGGGCGAGGCCGGAGCGGTGGCGTCACCCACCCAGCGCTTGCCGACCACGGCCCCGCCCACAGCGGCGACCAGGCCAGCGGCCGCCAGGCCCAGGCTGCGACGATTCAGGTGGGGGCGCTTGTCGCCAGCGTTCAGTGCATCGGCGCGCAGAGCTGCGAAGTCCGAATTGTTCTCAAGATCGGAAAAGCTGTTCCATGTCCCGTTGAGATCGTCCCAGGCCATGGCGTTGCGCACGTCGGCCTTCAGCCAGCGCTCGAACTCCCGCCGCATGCGCGGGGACACGTCATCACCTTGCAGTCGCGCGAACCAAAGGGAGGCGGCGCTATCCGGGTCGTCGTGTATCTCTTTGCCCGACGTGGTCGACGTCATCCTGGTCTCGCAGACGCGCGTGCAGATGACGCAGCGCCTTCATCACATGTTTCTCGACAGCGCTGACGGAGACCCCCAGGCGCTGGGCGACGCGCTTGTAGCTCATCTCCTCGAAGCGCACGAGGATGAAAACCTGACGCGTGCGTTCTGGTAGCTCGTTGAGAGCCGCCATGGCGCGCGCCATTTTCTCACGTCCCTGTAAGACGCGTTCGGGCGACATATCATCAACGGGGTGATGAATTTCTTGCAGTTCGCAGTGATCGTTGCGTCTGCGGGTGCGGTCACGGCGTCCGCGATCGATCAAAACGTTGGCGGCGACCTCGAAGAGATAGCCCTCGACATTGGTCACCACGGCGCCCGGCTGGCGCTTCTGGATGCGAAGCAGAACCTCCTGCACCAGGTCCTCGACGTCGTTGGCGTTGGCCCGACGGGAGAAGAACGCCCGCAGCGCCGGCGTGAAACGCGCGCCGCAATCCGACAGGTCCGCGACCTGTTCGGGAAGCTTGGAAGGCTTAGCGCCCCATATCACTGTGTCGGCCCCAACATGACAGTCAGGTGAAATTGCGTTCCCGCCTGTGTCAAGGGACGCGATCAGGGTGAAGGGACCGCGACGCAACCCGTGGCCTGTTGCCTAAAGCCTATGCAACACGCGATCTTGGGGCGTCAGGGCGCGCTGCGAAGCATGGCCGCCCGGCGAAATGCGGCATGGTGCGCGCCTTCGACGGCGTGATGTCCAGGCCGTTGGGGAGGTCGGGATTCGTTGTTGCCCAGGTCCAGAGGCTCGGAAGCGTCCGTGAGGCGCGGCGCCGTCATGGCCCTGCTTTGCGCCACGGCCCTTTCGACATCGATGATGGCCGCGTCGCCGGTGGCGGCGGCCGAGAGCTCTCGACGTCCGGACGCGACCTACCGCTTCGACATCGCCGCCCAGCCGCTGAGCCAGGCGCTGAACCAGCTGGCCCTGCGCAGCGACCGCGAGATCTTGTTCTCCACCGCCCTCACTCAAGGCAAGCGCAGTCCCGGCCTGAACGGCACATTCACGGCCGAGGCGGCGCTGCAGCGCCTGCTGTCGGGATCAGGACTGGCCGTGCGCCTGGAAGGCCGCAGCTTCCTGATCGTGCCCGCCGCGCGGCCCGCCGAAACCGCCACACCCGAGGTGTCGCCCGCCCTGCCCTCGCCGCCCGTCGCCATCGACTCGGTGGTCGTCACGGCGCTGAAGCGCTCCAGCCTGATCCAGCAGACGCCGATCAGCATGACCGTGATCTCCGGCGAGCAGGTGTCGCGCCTGGGTGTCCTCGACCTGGAGAAGGCCGCGCCGCTGCTGCCGGGGCTGAAACTGGTCTCCACCGCTTTCGGCCGCCGCCTGGTGCTGCGCGGCGTCTATGGTGCCGGCGAAGCGACGACCGGGCTCTATTACGACGAGACGCCGATGACTGGCCCCGTCGGCACCACCGCCGATCCCGGGGTGATGGCGCCGGAACTGGCCCTGGTCGACGTCGACCGCATCGAACTGCTGCGAGGACCGCAGGGCACGCTCTACGGCTCGGGCGCGATGGGCGGGGCGCTGCGGATTCTGTTCAAGCGCCCGGACCTCTCGGACGACGGAGCCTCGATCGGCGCTTCGCTGTCGTCCGCCGCCCATGGCGGACAAGGCGGCGGGGCAAACGCAGCGCTGAACGCCGTCATTGTCCCCGAGACGCTGGCCGTGCGCCTGACGGCCTACGACCAGAGGCAGCCCGGCGTGATCGACAATGTCCGGCTGGGCCTGAAGGACGTCGACGCCTCCCGCGTGCGGGGCGTGCGACTGGCGACACTGTGGGCGCCGGGACCGCGGTTCTCGGCCCTGGTGTCGGCCACGCACCAGGCCAGCCATCGCGACGACATCTCGGCCTGGAACGACACCGCTGGTCCCTGGCGGACCGTCCACGCCGCCCGCGCGCCGTTCGACGGCGATATCGACCTGGCGGCGGCGACCCTGAAATGGCGCGGCGACGCCGTGGACGTTACGGCGGTGTCGTCCTGGTACCGCTGGCGGCTGACCCGCCGCTCCGACTACAGCGGCGTGCTGATCGGCGAGCGGACCAATGCGGCCGGTTGCCTGCGAATGTTCGCCGTGGCCTGCGACGCCACCCAGATGGCCAGCTACTCGGCCTATGTCGACAGCGTCTATCCGGCGATCCTCAACCAGCCGGCGGAGCTGACCGCGCAGATCCACGAAATCCGCGCCTCGTCCGTCGGCGACGGCCCGCTGACCTGGACGCTGGGCGCCTATCGCGAGGTGCGCGGCGACTCCATCGACAGTCAGGTCCGGCACGTCGATCCCGCCACCGGCGCCCTGACCGAGCCGCCGGCGCTGATCGGCCGCCGCGACATCGAGAACCACCTCTCCCAGAGCGCGGTCTTCGGCGAGGTTTCCTACGCCATCGCGCCTGAGACCGAGCTGACTTTCGGCGCGCGCCGCTTCGACTACGTCAAGCGCGACCGGGGCGCGGTTCAGATCGCCAATGTCATTTCCGGCACCTGGGCCGACTACGCGATCGACGCCCGGACGCATGAGCGGGGCTGGAGCCTGAAGGCCCTGGCCAGCCGCCAGTTCGCGCCGGGCCTGTTCGGTTACGTCCAGGTCTCGCAAGGCTTCCGCCCCGGCGGCGTCAATGTCGTGCCCGGCCTGCCGGAGGCCCTGGCGGTTTATCGCTCGGACCGCCTGAACAACTACGAATTGGGCCTGAAGGCCCAGAGCGCCGATCGGCGCTTCACGGCCAATGTGGCGCTCTATCACATCGCCTGGCGGGACATGCAGTACGCCGCCCAGACCCAGAACCGCGCCTTCAACTACGTCACCAATGTCGGCGCCGCGCGCATCCATGGGCTGGAGCTCGAGGCCGCAGCGCAACGCGTGCTGGGCTGGGACCTGGCGGGCGCCCTGACCTTGACCGACGCGCGGCTGACCGCCGACCAGCTGACCAACACCGCGATCGGCCTGGGCCTGGAGGGCGACCGCCTGCCGACCGTGCCTCGCAAGACCGCCTCGGCCTCGATGCAACGCCGCTGGGCCTTGTCCGGCGACCTGACGGGGCGGCTTCGGCTCGACGGCTCCTATGCGGGCACGGCCCGATCGGCCTTCAACGCAGGCAACAGCGACTATCTGAAGATGGGCGGCTACGCCGTCTTCGGCGCCAGCTTCAGCCTGGAGCACCCGGCCTGGACCCTCGATCTGTCGGTCGACAACCTGCTGGATCGGGCCGGCCGCGCCAACGCCGCGCGCAACACCTCGGGACCGGTAGAGTACTTCGGCGCGGCGCCGCGCACCCTCCGGTTGGGCATCGAACGACGCTTTTGATGCAGCGTCGCCTTTTTCGCATACGTCAGGTGAGGAAGCCCTCCGACCTTGCGTCTGATCCTACAGGCCGCCGTCGAGCGCGCCGTCAAATGGGGATCAACAATGATGCAGTTTCGCGGCCTTCGCGCCCTGGCCCTGAGCGCCAGTGCGCTGACCAGCCTGGTGGCGGGCCAGGCTTTCGCCCAGCAGGCGTCTGAAAGCGCCCAGATCGAGGAAGTGGTCGTCACCGCGCTGAAGCGCTCCACCACTGTCCAGACCACCCCGATCAGCGTCAGCGCGGTCACCGAGAAGTCGCTGCAGGCGCTGGGCGCGCAAGGCATCCAGGACTATTTCCGCACCGTCCCCAACCTGCAGGTCGACGGCAACTCGCCGACCAGCCGCCGCCTGACCCTGCGCGGCGTGCGCAGCGCCGGTGAAGCCACCGTCGGCCTCTATTATGACGAAACCCCGCTGACGGGCCCGGCCGGCACCACCGCCGACGCCAGCTCGACCAGCGCCGACGTCAACCTGTTCGACGCCGAGCGCGTCGAGGTCCTGCGCGGTCCGCAAGGCACGCTGTACGGTTCGGGCTCGATGGGCGGCACCCTGCGCGTGATCCTCAACAAGCCCGACGCCAGCCGCTACGCCGGCGCCGTCGAGGCCCAGGGCACATCCACCAAGGGCGGCAGCAACGGCTATTCGGTGAAGGGCATGATCAACGTGCCCCTGATCGAGGACAAGCTGGCCGCGCGCCTGGTGCTCTACAAGACCGAAGGCGGCGGCTATGTCGACGACGTCCTGCTGAACAAGAAGGACATCAACGACCAGCACTCCAGCGGCGGTCGCCTGATGCTGGGCTTCACGCCCACCGACAACCTGACGATCAACGCCTCGGGCCTGTACCAGAAGACCACCCTGGACGGTCAGAACAGCTGGTATCCGGCGCTGGGCAAGGACGCCTATTCGACCAACGCCCGCGTCATCGCCCCGACCAGCGACAATCTGCGGATGTACAACGTCACGGGCAAGTGGGACCTGAGCTTCGCCACAGTTACGGCGACCTCGTCCTATTACAAGTGGACCCTGCTGCGGAACTCCGACTACAGCCCCACCCTGTCGGGCAGCCGCGCCAACGCCACCTCGTGCCGCAACTGGGTCGCCGGCGGTCCGGCCGCGACGGGCGCGACCAACCCGGCCTGTACGGCCACGCAGCTGACGGCCTACACCGCCTATGCCGACAGCCGCACCCCCGGCGCGCTCTATCAGCCAATGGGCCTGACCTCGTGGAACCACGAGCTGCGCATGACCGGCTCGCTGTTCGACGACAAGGTCGACTGGACGGCCGGCGTCTATCTGGAAAAGCGTGAAGACTATATCGAGAGCAAGGTGGCCAAAGGCGATGCGACCACCGGCATCATCAACCCCAACGACCTGACCGCCTGGCGCCACGTCGGCACCGACACCAAGCAGACCGCCTTCTTCGGTGAAGTCTCCTGGAAGCCGGTCGACAAGCTGACCCTGACCGGCGGCCTGCGCCGCTTCAAGTACGACAAGACGGTCTCGGGTCAGGTGCTGATCAGCAACTTCATCACCCAGTCCTATGTCGGTCCGCCCGCTCAGGTCGACGCCGGCGCCGACGGTTGGGTCAGCAAGCTGAACGCCTCGTACCAGGTCACGTCCGACGTCATGCTCTACGCCGTGGCGGCCAAGGGCTTCCGTCCGGGCGGCGCCAACAACGTGCCGGGCCTGGCCAGCGCGCTGCTGGGCTACGCGCCCGACAGCCTCTGGAACTACGAAGGCGGCATCAAGAGCCAGTGGTTCGACCGTCGCCTGACCCTGAACGCGGCCGTCTACCAGATCGACTGGTCGAACATGCAGATCTCGGCGACCAGCGCCAACGGCGCCTTCAGCTACCTGACCAACGCTGGCAAGGCCAAGATCAAGGGTTTCGAGATCGAGGCCACGGCGCGTCCGATCACCGGCCTGACGATCAGCGGCACCGCCGCCATCGTCGACGCCAAGCTGACGGAAGACCAGGCCAACTCGACCATCCTGATCACCGGCTCGACCGGCCTGCGTGGCGACGAATTCCCGAACGTCGCCAAGTACAGCGGCTCGGCGGCGGTCGAATACACCTGGCCGCTGAAGGGTGACCTGAACGGCCTGCTGCGCGCTGACTACGCCTATGTCGGCCAGTCCGCCTCGCAGTTCCGCCCGACCTATGTCTACTACGAGAAGCAGGGCGACTACGGCTACGCCAACCTCCGCGCCGGCGTCGAAGGCGCCGACTGGGGCGCCTACGTCTTCGTCAACAACGTCACTGACGAAGTTGGCCTGATGAGCGTGACCTCGGCGGTCAACAACGCCAAGCAGGTCGTCAGCATCAACCCGCGCACCGCTGGCTTCCAGGTCCGCAAGCGCTTCTAACCCCGAGCGGCGGGCGGGCCTCCTCGGCTCGCCCGCCGTCTTCATATTGGCGGCCTTCGGCCCCGCTGACGAACCGGTTTCCCTGTTCGTAGAACCGCAGGACCCGCTCCGGGTCCTGGTGCGCCGAGAGGCCGATCCTGACGCTCTCGCCGATCAGGCCGGGTTCGCGGTCGGCGTGACCGATCCAGAGCGGGCCCGGTTCGCAGAGATCGAGACCGTCGGCCCAGCCCTCGATCCGCAGCGCCTCGGCCAGACGCCCGGGGCCTCGCGTCAGTTTCTGCGGGATCTTCGTCCCGCGGTTCTGCTGCATGATCTCGATGCCATCCAGCGGCTCCAGCGCCCGGATCAGGACGCCCGCGCCGATCCCTTCGGGCTCACTGGAGACGTTCAGCATCCAGGAGACACCATAGGCCAAGTAGACATAGGCATGGCCGGGCTCGCGAAAGAGCGACCGCGTGCGCGGCGTCGCGCCGCGAAAGGCGTGGCCGGCCGCGTCACCCACCACATAGGCCTCGGTCTCGACGATGCGGCCGCTGGCGAAAGCCTTCGACGTCTCGCGCACGACGACCTTGCCAATCAGGAAGCGGGCCAGCGCGACGGTGTCGACCGGCAGTTCGTCGCGGGCCAGTCGGCGATAGGTCACGACACCGTCTCCCGCCAGCCGCCGCCCAGCGCCCGGACAAGGGCCAGGTCGAGGATGAACCGGCGCGCCTGCAGCGCCGCCACGGCGCGTTGCGTGGCCAGCATCCGGTCCTCGGCGACCAGCACCGCCGTGAAGTCGGTCGCGCCCGCCGTGTAGCGGCGCTTGGCCAGGGTCCAGGCGCGAGTCGCCGCGTCCTGGGCCTGGAGGGTTTCCGCCAGCCGACGATCCAGCGCGCGCTGCGAGGTGACGGCGTCGGCGACCTCTTCCAGCGCCAGGTTCAACGTGGCGTCATAGGCGGCGACCGCGGCGTCATAGTCGGCGCGCGCCACCTTGAAGCCCGCCTTGCGACGACCGCCGTCGAAGATCGGTAAGCCCAACACGACACCAGCCGAGCCGAGGTCGGAGCCCGCATCGGCCAGACGGCTCAGGCCCAGCGACTGCACGCCGATCAGACCGACGAGATTGACGTTCGGATAGAAGGCCGCGTGCGCGACGTCGATCCGCTCGGACGCGGCTTCGGCGCGCCAGCGAGCCGCTACAAGGTCCGGCCGGCGCGCGATCAGCGCCGACGACAGGTCACTCGGCAAACCCAGCCCGCGCAGCCGGGACACCTCGGGGCGTTCGATCGTCGCGGCGCGGTCGGGCGCCTGCCCCATCAGGGCCGCCAGGCCCAGACGGGCCAGGGCGATCTGCTCGTCAGTCGCCTCCAGTTCGGCGCGCGCCAGCGGCGGCCCGACTTCCGCCTGCCGCAGCTCGGCTTCGGAATCGTAGCCCCGCGCCGTTCGGCGTCGGACAAGATCGAGGGTCTGCACGCGCACCGACAGGGTGGCGGCCAGGGCGTCGCGGTCGGCGAACAATCGCGCCAGATCGGCATAGGCGGCCGCGATCGACGTCGAGACGATCAGCCGGGCGGCGGCTGTGTCGGCGCTGGCCGCCGCCGCTTCCGATGTCGCCGCCGCCACGGCCGCACGGTTCTTACCCCAGAGATCGAGTTCGTAGCTGAAATCCAGGCTCACCCGAGCGGTGTCGTTCCAACCCTGGAGCGCGGGCGGTGTGGGAACGCCGGTATTGTAGCTGGGCTTGGCCTCGCTCAGTCCACCAGTGGTCGAGAGCGTTGGCAGCTGCGCCGCCCTCGCCTGCCCGGCCAAGGCCTCAGCGCGCCGCAAACGGGCCTCGGCGAGCGCGATCGTCGGCGCATCCCGCAGTCCCGCTTCGATCAGCGCGGTCAGCTGGGGATCGCCATAGCGGGTCCACCAGCTCTCGGTCGGCCACTCAGCGAGCGGGCCGTCGAACAGCCTCTGCGCGGTCACGACCTTGACCGCCGGCTTGGGGCCAAGGTCAGGCGCGGCGCAGGCCGAAGCCAGCAGCGCGCCGACCAGGGACAGGGCGACGGCGCTACGCACGGTCGCCTCCCGCGCAACGGAAGCCGCCGAACAGCGTCGACAAGCCCGATGACCGGCCGGCATGCGAGCCAATGGCGATCCTAGGCTCGACCGACATACCCGATCCCAGGCGGTTCAGGCCCGGCTGATTGGCGTCGAACAGGATCCGCACCGGGAAGCGCCGGACGATCTTGGTGAAGTTGCCCGTGGCGTTGTCGGGCGGGATCACCGAGAACTCCGAACCGGACGCGGCCGACAGGCTCTCGACCGTGCCGCAAAAGGTCTGGTCGCTGGCCGCGTCGACGCGGATCTGCACGCGGTCGCCGGCGCGGATGCGCGACAACTGGGTCTCGCGCAGATTGGCCTCGATCCACAACGCCTTGGTCGGCGCGACCGCCATCAGGCGTGTCCCGACCCCGACGTATTCGCCAAGCCGGATGTTGCGGGCGGCCACCAGGCCTTCGCGCGGCGCGGTGATCACCGTGCTCGACAGATCGTTGCGCACCTTGAAGAGCTTGGCCTGCGCGCCCAGCTGGGCCGCAAGGTTGGCCTGGCGCTGCGCGTCCAAAACCTGCAGTTGGCGGCGCGCGTAGGCGCCCTGGGCCAGGGACTGGGCCAGGGCCGACTGGCCGCGCACATCTTCCGCCACGGCTTGGTCGTAGACCGAGCGGCTGACCGCACCGTCGCCGACAAGGTCCTTGGCGCGGGCGAAGTCGGCTCCGGCGCGGCGAGCCTGGGCCTTGGCGGCGGCCACCGCCGCGTCCGCGACCAGGATCTGGGCCTGTTGCAACTGGACCTGGGCCTCGATCTGCGCGGCGCCGGCCTTCTGCTGGGCCAGTCCGGCCTCGGCGTCGCCGACGGCCGCCTGGTAGTCGCGCGGGTCGATGCGCGCCAGGACCTGGCCCGGCGCGACCTTGCGATTGTTCTCGGTGGCGACCTCGACGACATAGCCTGGGACCTTGGCGGCCACGAAGGTCAGGTCGCCGCGCACATAGGCGTTGTCGGTCGCCTCGAACGGCGTCAGCCGATGCCACAGGCCGTAGCCGGCGGCGATGGCCAGTCCCAGGGCCGCCACCGAGGCGGTGGCGATGGCCACGCGTCGGCCGGCGGTGTTCGTCGGAGACGACGGTTCGGGCGGAGTTTGGGTGGCGCTCATGGTGAGATCCTTCTCAAGCGCGGGCGGGAATGGCGGGCAGGCGCGGCAGCGCCCAGACGAGGATGGCGGCCAGCAGCAGGCACGCGGCGATGACGACGAAGGTGTCGGAGAACCCTTGGGCGAAGGCCTGGCCGGCGGCGGCGCGCGCCAGACCGGCCACACCGGCGCCATGGGCGGCGCCCGGGTCGGCGGTCCAGTGGGCGAAAGCCCCCGCCTGCGCGCCGAGCCGCTGGGCGACTGCCGGATCGAGGACGTCCAGGCCTTCGACTAGGCGGGCGGAGTGGAACTTCTCGCGTTCGACCAGGGTGTGGGTCGCCGCCGCCACGCCGGCGGCCAGGCCGATGACGCGAGCGTAATTGAACAGGGTGCCGACCGTCGGCCCCTCCGTCGGCGGATGCACCCCGAAGGTGGCGAACCGCAGCATCGCCACGCCGACGAAGGCCTGTCCGGCGCCGATCAAGACCAGTGGCCAGAAGAGCTCGGGCGCGGCCCAGTCGGGTGACAGGAAGGCGCCGTACCCGGCGGCGGCGGCGAAAGCGGCCAGGCCCAGCGACAGGCTCCAGCGCGGATCGAACCGGCATGCGGCCCACCAGGCCAGCGGTCCGACAGCGACGGTGACCAGCACCAAAGGCAGCAGCACCGGCGCCAGCTGCTCGACGCGATAGCCTTGCAGCCGGACAAGGTACTGCGGCGTGACCACGATGCCGAACATCAGGCCGAAGCGGAAAACCAGCTGGAAGACCAGGGCCCAGCTGAGCGTGGACCTGGCGAAAAGCTCCAGCCGCAGCAGCGGCGTGGTCGCGCGGGGGATCAGCCGGATGGCCAGAATCAAAGCCAGCGTTCCGCACGCCAAGGCGGCGGTCACCCACCAGGTCTCGAACCAGAAGCGCCGCTCGCCCTCGCTGACGCCGATCAGCAACAAGCCCAGCGCCAGCGAAAGCAGGCCATAGCCGCCCCAGTCGGCCAGGCGCAGTCGCCTCGGATCGCCGCGTTCGCCGGGCAGGACCAGGAAGGACAAGGCGGCATAGAGCAGGCCGATCAGGGCCTGTCCCCAGAACAGGCCGCGCCAGCCGCCCAGATCGAGCAGCCAAGCCGCGACGAGCGCCGCCAGGCCCAGGCCTGCCGACGCCGCGATGGAGAATACTGCCAAGCCCGCGACCCGCGCACGGCCCGGCAGCGGACTGGTCATGACCAGCAGCATCATGAAGGTCGGCATGGCTCCGCCGAAGACGCCTTGCAACAGACGCCCGCCAAGCGCCCAGCTGAGATCCGGCGCCAAGGCGATCGCCAGGCTGCTCAGAGTGAAGCCCATCCCGAGCGCCCGCATCGCCACGCCGCGCCCGAAGGCCCCAGCCGTGATCATCAGCAGCGGCTGCCCCAGCAACTGGCCGACATTGTAGACGGTGACCATCCAGGCGGTGTCGTCGGCGCTGGCCGACAATCCGCCGCCGATGTCGCCCAGCGAGAAGATCACGCTGATCGGGAACAGGCCGCCGATCAGCGCGCCAAGGGCGGCCAGGGCCAAAGCAGCGATCGGGGCGCGGGGTGAGGACATGGGATTTCGAGACCTGAAGCGGACGCCTCAGGTATTCGGTCCAGCCCTCGCCGATTAGCCGGCGTCGACGTACTTCACTGTTACAGGAACAGCGCCAATCGCATCGACCTCAGATGGACGGACCCAGGATCTGGCTTTCGTCGCCCAGGCGTTGGCGCAGGAAATCGATCAGCACACGCACGCGCGCCGGCCGCGCCTTGGCCGGCGGGGTCAGGGCATGGATCGGGATGGGAGCGACCGTCCAGTCGGTCAGGACGATCTCCAGGGCGCCGCTGGCCAATTCCCGCCGCACGAAAAGCTCGGGCTCGGCGGCCATGGCCAGGCCGGCGGTGAGAATTGGAATGGCCGCCGCGGCGTTGTTGAAGCGATAGGCCCCCTCGACACGCACCAGCCGCTCGCCTTCCGTTTCGTGGCTCAGACGCCAGTCCAAAGGCAGCGGCAGCTGGGTGAAGGCGATCGCGGGCAGCCCCACCAAGTCCTCTGGCCGCTCGGGGCGGCCATGACGATCGAAGAACCCCGGCGCGCTCATGATCGACCGCTTCAGCGACACCAGGCGCGTGACCTTCAGGGTCGAATCCACGACCTCGCCAGGGCGAATGGCGATATCGAAGCCCGCCGAGATCAGGTCGACAGGGCTGTCGATGACCTGGAAGTCGAGGTCGATCTCGGGATAGAGCGCAAAAAAGTCGGGCAACAGCGGAGCCAACGCCCGCACGCCGAAGGCGGCCGAACAGGCCAGCCGGATCTGCCCGCGGGGGATCGCCGCCTCGTCCAGCAACTCGGCCTCGATCGCCGCCCCGTCCTCCAGGATGCGCGCGGCGCGGACCAGCGCCGCACGGCCGCTGTCGGTCAGGGACAGCTTGCGGGTCGTGCGCGTCAGCAGCGTGTCGCGCAGGCGCGCTTCCAGGCGCGTCACAGCGCGCGAGACGCTGGCCTTGGTCAGGCCCAGCTCGCGGGCGGCGTCGGAAAACGAGCCGCATTCGGCGACCTTGGCGAAGATCGCCCAAGCCTCGAAATCGGGTAGCTGCTGCATCGCCCACTCCCGCGCCGCCACAAACTCCATACGCCGATAGAGTGCTTGCGCGCGCCGGGCAACGCGCTGGCGACAGGTCATTTCCGACGGGAGGCCACCTTTACCGCCTTCGAGGGTTGAACCATTTCGGCCTCAAGTCTCCTTTATCCGCGCGCCGAGTCGGTATCCGCCCGAGGTTTTGTATTGTCCCTGCTTGATCGCCGCGCCGCCTTGACCCTCCTGGCTGGAGGCGCGGTCGCCTCCACCTTGCCGTCCGGTCCGGCCGACGCTCGTCCCGCGAGCTTCTCCTTCGACACCGTCCAGGCCCGCGCCCGCGCCCTGGCCAGCCGTCCCTACGTTGCGCCGCCACCCCCGCCGCCGCAGGTCCAGGCCATGGACTACGACGCCGCCCAGGCGGTCGGATTCTATCGGACCAAGGTGCCGCTGTGGGGCGGCGACTGGGGCATCGAGCTGTTCCCGCTCAGCCGGGGCGTCTCCAAGACCATGACGATCCACCTGGTCGAGAACGGTCGCGCCCGGCCGTTGGCCTACGACCCGACCATGTTCTCCTCGAAGGCCGACAGCCCGGTCCGCGCCCTGCCCGCCAAGGCCGGCTTCTCGGGCTTCCGCGCCATCAGCCGCGACGACCGCGGCGAGTGGCTGGTCTTCCACGGCGCGTCCTATTTCCGCTCGCCGGCCCCGTTCGGCCAGTACGGCCTGTCGGCCCGCGCCATCGCCGCCGACACCTACGCCGTCCAGCCCGAGGAATTCCCCGACTGGCGCGAGGTCTGGCTGGAGCGCGACGCCGAGGGCCGCCTGGTCATCCACGCTTTGATGGAGAGTCCGGGCATCGTCGGGGCCTACAGGTTCGTCAACGAGCGCGACGGCCTGGCCTTGACCCAGACCGTCCAGGCCAGCGTCTATTTCCGGCGCGCCTTCGACCAGATGGGCTTCGCACCGCTGACCAGCATGTTCTGGTACGGCGAGGATCGCGCGAACCCGGCGGTCGACTGGCGCCCGGAAATCCACGATTCCGACGGCCTGGCGATCTGGACCGGCGCGGGCGAGCGCATCTGGCGGCCGCTCTCGAGTCCCAAGCGCGTGGTCACCAGCGTGTTCAGCGACGAGAACCCCAAGGGCTTCGGCCTGATCCAGCGCGACCGCGACTTCGAGCACTATCACGACGACCAGGCCGCCTCCGAGCGACGGCCCAGCGTCTGGATCGAACCGATCGGCGACTGGGGCAAGGGCTCGGTCCGCCTGGTCGAGATCCCCACCGACAGCGAGACCAACGACAACATCGTCGCCTTCTGGACGCCGGACGAGCCGGTCAGGGCGGGCAGCCATGTCGAGCTGGACTATCGCCTGCGCTGGACGGGCGAAGCGCCGGACACCGACTTGGCCAAGGTCGTGGCCACCCGCTCGGGCCGGCCGGGCGAGCCAGGCCGCGAGGGCGTTGCCCAGGGCCGCAAGATCGCCATCGAGTTCCGGGGCGCCAACCTCCTGGCCCTGCGCACGGCCATCGACATCGAGGCCGACGTCACCGCGCGCAACGGCCAGATCAAGCTGCTGTCGCACTATCCCGGCGCGCGTCATGAGGCCGAGACCGACGCCCTGTGGCGCGTGACCTTCGACGTGATCTGCGATGGCGCGGAGCCCGCCGATGTCCGCGTAATCTTGCGGCAACATGGGCGCCCAATAAGCGAAACCTGGACGGCGCTGATTTTTCCGCCCGCGCCGTGAAACCAACCTGGCCGTCGAGAGCTTCCGAGACCGACCGCGCCCCGCTTCCCCGAACCAAGAGTACAGTGGCTTTGTTGTCTTCCCCGCGGCGCAGAAGCGCCCGTCCCCTCCCCGCGCTGAAGCTGCCCACGGCGCCGGCCAAGCCCGCGCCGGCCTCGTTCGCCGAGTTCGTCCCGGCCGAGAAGCCCATGGCCATGCCCGCGCAGAGCCTGCGCAAGGGCAAGCTGACCCCGGTGGCCAGCGCAGACATCTCCGGGCGCCGCTGGGTGCTGCTGGTCGGATCGGGCGTGCTGACCGCCATGACGGCTGTGGTCACGGCGATGCTGTTTGCGCCTGGCGGCCTGACCCTGGTCGACGGGATCGCCTTTAGCCTGTTCGTGCTGCTGTTCGCCTGGGTGGCCTTCGCCTTCATGAGCGCCGTCGGCGGCTTCTGGACCTGCTGGCGCAGCGCCGAGGGCCGCGAACAGCCGCAGCCGGTGATCATGACCCGCACCGCCCTGCTGGCCCCCACCTACAACGAAGACCCCGGCCGCATCCTGGCCGCCATCCAGGCCATGTACGAGGAACTGGACCAGCGCGAAGTGGCCGAGATCTACGACTTCTTCGTGCTCAGCGACACGCGGGTCGAGAGCGTCGCGCGCGAGGAGGCCGTCGGCGTGTTGCGGCTGCGCGCGCGGCTGGGCTCCAAGGCGCGGATCTTCTACCGCCGCCGGGTCAAGAACACCGACCGCAAGGCCGGCAACATCGCCGAATGGGTCGAGCGCTTCGGCGGGACCTACGAGCAGTTCCTGATCCTGGACGCCGACAGCCTGATGACCGGCGACACCATCATCCGCCTGACCCACCGCATGGAGCGCGACCCGCAGCTGGGCCTCCTGCAGACCTCGCCCTCGATCATCAATGGCGAGACGCCCTTCGCCCGCCTGCAGCAGTTCGCCTCGCGCGCCTATGGCTCGATGCTGGCGGCCGGCCAGGACTGGTGGTCGGGCGCGGAAGGCAACTACTGGGGCCACAACGCAATCATCCGTACGCGGGCGTTCGCCGAGCAGGCCGGCCTGCCGCACCTGCCGGGACCCCGCCCGTTCGGCGGCCACATCATGAGCCACGACTTCGTCGAGGCGGCCCTGATGCGCCGGGGCGGCTGGAAGATCGGCCTGGCGACCGACCTTATCGGCTCCTACGAAGAGACCCCGCCCACCATCCTCGACATGGCCATCCGCGACCGCCGCTGGTGCCAGGGCAACCTGCAGCATCTGGGCGTGATCGGCGCCAAGGGCCTGCACTGGATCAGCCGCCTGCACCTGCTGCGGGGCGTGCTGTCCTACGCCACCTCGCCGCTGTGGCTGTTCCTGCTGATCGCCGGGGCCGGTGTCTGGATGGAGCAAGGCGGCCCCTCGGCGCTGATCCGCGCCGACGCCGCGGCTTGGTTGTGGGGCCTGACCATGGCCCTGCTGATCGCGCCCAAGCTGATGGCGGCGGCGCTGATCCTGCGCAGCCGGGCCCAGCGCCAGGCGTTCGGCGGCGGCTATCGGTTCATCGTCAGCATGCTGATGGAGATCGTGCTGTCGGCCCTGGTCGCGCCTGTGCTGATGCTGATGCAGAGCGTGTCGGTGCTGCAGGTGCTGATCGGCCGCGACGCCGGCTGGGCGACGCAGCAGCGCGACCCCGGCCGCCTGACCAAGCGCGAAGCCTGGCGCGTCCACCGCGCCCACATGGGCATCGGCGTCGCCGCCGCGGCCCTGGTCTTCGCCCTGGACCCGGTGATGTTCTGGTGGTCCAGCCCCGTCTATCTGGGCCTGATCCTGTCGGCCCCGCTGGCGCTGTTCCTGTCACAGCCGCACATCGGCGACTTCCTGGGCCTGTTCCAGACGCCCGAGGAGCGCCGCCCGCCGCGCGTGGCCCAACGCGCCGCCGAACTGCGCGCCGCCTATGATCGCGAGGCCCCGGTCCGCCGGGCGATCGAGAAGCTGCTGCGCCAGCCGGCCATGGTCTATGGCTCTGACGCCATCCAGACCCGCGCGCGAGCCAATGTCGTCACGCGGCGACGCGACCACACCTCGACCTAGCCTCCACGGCCAAGCTCGTTCAGGCGCGCTTCATGTTGGAAAGGGAATGCTGGGGTCCACGCCTGACGGCGACGAGGACCTGCGATGGCGGACGGCCATTTCCAAGACGTCGAGACCCTGCGGCGCGAACTCGCCATCCTGGTCCTGGAGTGGGCCGGGAAATCAGTGAAGGACGACCCGGACGGGCCGATGTCGACCGCCCTGACCCGCGCGGTCAGTGACGCCGCGCGTAACGCCGTCGCAGAACAGCATCAGAGCCTGAGCGCCGACGCCGCCGACCGGATCGCCGAGGCCCTGGATCGCCACGCCAAGGCCGAGGGCCTGCTGGTCTGGCGTCTGCGCCCCTGGGTGCTGGGGGTGATCGCGCTGGCTGCCGCAGCGCTGCTGGCCACCGCCTTCCTTCTGGGTCTGCAGGCCGGCCGGACCGAACCCGTCTTGCCGCCGGAGACCGCGACGACCGCCGCGCCCGTGGCGCCGCTCGCACCCGCCGTTGATGCGCCGACGCCCTCCCCCGCGACACAGCGTGAGCCGACGCCAACCGCTCGCGCCCAGAAACCGCCAGCGCGCGTCGCCGCGCCAGCTGCCAAGCCCGCGCCGCGCGAGCTGGGCCGCCCCGCTCCGGCCGGCGATGAAGCCGCCACGCGTTCGACCCAGCCTGTCGGCTCCGCCGCCACGACGCCGCCGACCAGTCCGACGACGGTCCCCAAGCCATGACCGCCTCGGTCGCCACCGCCGTCATCGGTCCCAAGGCCCAGGGCCGCAACTACGGCCTGCGCCGTTACGCCGGCCCGCGCCTGACGTCCGAGCAGCAGGCCCGTCTCGCCGACTTCGCCCTGTCGCTCGCCGGCTGGGCCATGCTGCGCCGCCAGCGGTTCGTGGCCATGCTGCCCTTGGCCGCCGACGGTTCGAGCTTCGCCATCGTCCGGGCGCGCCATCTGGGCGAAGGCGAGCTCGGCCCGGTGGCCGTCGCCCATCTGCTGATCGTCGACGCCGCCCTGCTGGACGCGATCGACTGGACCTCCCCGCGCTTGCTGAGCCTGTTGCCGGAACCGGAAGACGCCGCCTTCGGCCTCGAACCGCTCACGGTCTTGCCGCAGGACGTGGCGCCCCTCGCCGCGCGCGCGACGCCGCACAATGGCTGGAGCGACGTCGCGATCGATGTCGGCGACGAGGACCCCGAGGCCGTGCTCGCCGCCCTGGTCGAGAGTATCGAACCGGCCAGCCAACGCGCCCGCCTGACCGGCTGGGCCAGCACCAGCCTGATCGCACCGGCCGGCAATCTGGACCCCGCGCGCATCTTCCGACTGGTGACCCACGTCTCGGCCGAGAGCCCAGCGGCGTTCGCGGCTACGCATGAGCTCTCGTCGCTAAAGACCACGGCCGAGCCGCCGCTGGCCTGGAAGGCCTGGTTGAAGCTGGCCGCCATCGCCGAGCGGGAACCGGCCGCCGCCGCCCTGCGCTCAGCCCAGTGGTCGCAGGACAAGGCCCGCCTCCCTGCCGACGACGTGATGTTCGAAGAGATCGCCAGCGCCTGCGCCACGCTGACGCCAGCCGCCATGGTCGCCCTGCTGCGCGCGGTGATGCGCCACGCCGGCGCGGCCGACGCCGCCAGCGCGGCCTTGCGTGAGGGCGTATCGGAAACCTTCGACGCCCTCGTGGCCGTCGCCGACGCCCAAGGAACGGCCTTCTATGTGCGCGGGCTCACCGACGGGGCGGACGCCGCAACCTTGAGCGCTCTGCGCGGCCTGGACGCGGTGATGGCCAAGCCCGACGTCGCGGTCTGGCTGGGCGATGTCGCCCGCCAGCTCGACCTCTCCCCGGTCGTCCGCCTGTGGGCGGCGAAGCTGGCGACCGATCCGGACTTCGCCGACGATCTGGCCATCGCCGGCCCGACCTTCCTCGACGCGGTCCAAGACACCGCGCTGACGCATCTGGACGACGAGGAGACTCGCTGGCTGGCCGGCGCGCTGCTGCGCCAGCACTGCCTACGCCTCCCCCGGGAAGGCGCGCGTCTTCGCGCCGTGCTTTCTGCCCTGCTAGCTAAGCCGCCCTCTAGCGCCGACGCCGCGCTCGCCGACCCGGCGGTGCTGGCGGCCGCCCGGACCTTCGCCCCCGAGCTGGCGGCCGTCCTCGCCACGCGGGCCATCCCCGCCGGCCTGCGCCACGCCCCCCGTCCGGCGGACTTCACCCGCGCCGCCTGGGCCCTGGTCGCGGCGGCCAGCGAAGGAAGGACGGCGCGATGATCTACTGCGAGATCTGCACCAACACTTTCTCCAGCGAGGACTACGCCGACTGCCCGCACTGCGCCCTCGCCGAGGGCCGCATGGCGACGCCGGCCATTCGCGCGCTCGACACCCCCGCCGCCGGCGTGACCATGGGCGAGGTGATCGACACCCTGCGCCGCATGACGCCGCCCGAGGCGGCACCGCCGGTCGAAACACCGACCGCCACGCCGCAAGCGCCCGAAGGTCTCAGCGAGAGCCTGCGGGCCCTCGTAGAACAGAAGGTCGACCAAGCCGCAGCCGCCTCGGCTGAGCCGCCGACCTTCGCGCCCGACACAGACCCCGCCGACGCCGCGCCGATCGTCGGCCAGACCACCCGCGAGCTCGACGTCGAGACCCTGCGCCGCATCCGCGAGTCCGGCGTCTTCACCGTGGTGCTGCTGGGCTTCCCGACCGCCGGCAAGACCTGGTTCCTCAACCGGCTGAAGTACGAGCTGCAGGAAGGCGACGCCTATGCCTGCTATCCGCGCCGTGCCCCGCCGGGCGACGTGGAGAACACCACGCTGTTCACGGCCCACCGCTTCCGCAAGGGCGCCAACGACTTCTACGTCATCGACATCCCGGGCGAGCGCTTCCTGCGCGCCGTGGAGGGCTCGTTCCTCGGCGAGGCCAACACCCTGATGCGGCACCTGATCTATACGGGCCACGCCTTCCTGACCTTGCTGCCGGCCGACGAGACCCTGCTGTCGGAGCTGGCCCATGACGTCCTGTGGCGCCGCGCGGCCGCAGGCCAGGCGCCGCCCGTCGACCTCTCCACCCTGCCGTCGGCCCAGGCGCTGATCGACAAGGTCGAGGCGCTGAAGCGTCAGATCTCCGTGGCCCGCAAGGCCACAGACGCTGGCGACGGCAAAGCCCAGGCCAAGCTCAAGGCCCTGGTGCGCGAGCGCAAGCGACTGCTGGAGGGCGGCGTCGAGCAGGCCTTGCAGCGCCTGGCCTCCAAGCACGAGGAGCTGGGCGACTATATCAGCGGCGTCGGCCTGATGGCCCAGCTGATGGTGGTGATGGAGGAGCGCGGCGGCCCCGATCTTGACCCGTCGATCGACGCCTACGCCGTGTTCGACCGCAGCCGCGAGGCCGAGCGCAAGAAGCCGACCAAGCCGATGTTCATCGTCCTCTCCAAGAGCGACGACCTGACCCACAAGTCCGACGCGGTGCAACTGCCGATCCGCCGCCTGCTGCAAGGCCATCCGCAGGCCGCCCACCTGCTGCGGACCTTGCGGCGCGAGCCGCGCAAGGCCGACGCCTTCGCCATGCTCAACACCCTGCGCCCCGGGGTCGCCCGCCAGATCGACGAGTGGTTCGCCCTGGCCAGCTTCCAGTTCGCCACCGCCTTCGAGGGCGTGGCGCGGGGCTCGACGACCATCAACTACCGGCTCAGCCACGTCGGGGTCACCGAGCTGATCCGCGCTCTGCTACGCCTGAAGGAGCACACCGAGAAGCGCCGCGCCTGGGACGGCGTGGCCAGCCTGTTCCGCCGACGTCCGCCGGCTGACGCGCCGGTGGCGGAGTCGGCGCCGTGAGCCGCCACAACGGCATAGGCCCGCTGATCGCCAGCGGCGTCGTGGTCGTGCTGGCCGTGATCGGGCTCGTCTGGGCGTTCGGCCTGACGCCGAGCTTCGGGACAGCGACGGCCGGCGCGGCGCCGACGCGCGGCGGCGGGCCGTGGATCGAACGGCTAGGCCTGTCGCAGCTCGAGCCCTGGTCCTCGCCGACGCCGGCCTTCGCCGAGCGCCTCGCGGCGTTGGGCGACACGCAAGGCGCGGTGTTGAGGCGTGACCTCTGCGCCGGAGCCGGCATGGACGGCGACCCGGCCTTCCGCGACGCTCGGCGAGCGCTGGCGCGGAACGACGCCAGCCTGTGCGTCGCGCCAGCCGAGCACGTCGCGGCAGTCTCGCCAGTGATCGTCGCCTTCGGGCCCCAGCTTGGCTGGCCCGTCCTGATCGCCGCAGCGGTAGCCGCCCTGGGCCTCGCCCTCTGGCGCCTGTTGGCCCTGAAGCGCGCCCATGACCACTGGCGGCTGCTGGGCCGCTCCACCTTCGGGGCGGCGCGGAGGGCCGGCAGCGGATGAGTGGCGTCCTGCTGGGTCTGACCTGCCTGGCGCTGGGGTTGGCGTTCTGGCGTGTGGCGGCGGACGGCGCCTCGACGCGGCGCAAGCCTTCGACGCAGCGCGTCGCGGCCCTTGTCGTCGGGATCGTCGCGCCGGCCATCCTGGTCGTGGGTTGCCTGCTGACCGCCGCCGCGCAAGGCCGCACCGGCGATCTGCGCCTGTCGCTGCTGCGGCTGACGGCCGAGGTGCGCCAGTTCCCCTTGAGCCTGGGCGGCGACGCCAGCCGTGACGACCTTGTCATCCCGCGCCTGCCCGCCGGCTTCGCCACGGTGCAGCCGGACCTGTCGACCGGCGGCGACACCCCGCCGCTGGCGCTCGTGGTCGCGGGCTCCGACGCCGCGCCGTCGCCGGCGGTGATCGCCCTGCGCCAGGGCCGGACACTGACCTGGCCCGCCGCCCTGCCCTTCGCCGAGGGCGACGCCGTCTGCGTGCAGGCGCCCTGCGAACGCCCGGACGCGGCCTGGGCCGTCCTGCGCGGACGGACCTTCGTCCCCGCGACGTGGCGGGACGGCGGGATCGAGGCCGTGGAAACCGACGCCGGTCCCGCCATGCCTGAGCGCAAGACCTTGCTGGCGTTCGGCGGCGTCAACGACTGGACCCCGCTCCAGGCAATCCATCCCCTGCGCGACTTCTTCCCCCGGCCCAAGACCACTAAGGCTGGCGACGTGCTGGCCGACTGCGACCGGTGGCTCTGTGTCGGCAAGGGCGCGGCGCGGGCGCCGGCCCGCAGCTTCCTGTTTCAGCAAGGCGGCTTCGGCGGCAGCGCGTGGTCGATCATCCTGGCCGATCCCGGCGCGCGGATCGCGCGAGGCGGACGGATCGTCCCCTATGCCGCGCCCGCTCCAATCCCGCTCGGGATCGGGATCACGGTCGAGATCTTCGAACCGCGCTTCGTCGACGGTGCCCTCGACGGACAGGACGCGCGCCGGGGCCGCCTGCAGCTGCGCCGCAGCCTGTCCCTGGCCGAGCGCGACGCCCAGGCCGAGATCGCCTTCGCCACCCCGCCGACCGAGGTCGTCGGCCGTTGCGACCGCGCCGCGCCGCCGCACCGACTGGGCCTGGAGGCCGCCGTGGTTGGCGGCCTGACCGCCGACGCCCTGCGCGCGGCGCCGAACCTGCCGCAAGGTCCGGACTGCGATCGCTTCACCCGCGCTCAGCTGGACGTTCCTGCGAGCGCCCCGGCCCTGCGCACCGCGCACCTGTCGCTAGACCGGCTGGCGACGCCGTGGCCGGCGGTGCTGATCGTCCTGGCGTGGACCGCCAGCGTCCTGCTCGCTTGCCGAGAGATCTTCCACCGTCGCCCCGCGCTCTGGGTGATCCTCAGCCTGCTGCAACTGCTGCTGGCCCTGCGCCTGCTGATCGGCTTGGCCGCCGCCGAGGCCGATCCAGCGCTGGACTGGCGCGAGATTCTCGGCGACGCGGCCCTCGCCTATGTCGCCGTCTCGGCCGCGCTGCTGGCCTGGGCGCGCGCCAGTGAGCCGCGCAAGCCCGGCGATCTGACGCTCGACCTCGCCCCGCCGTTGGCCGCCGTCACCATACTGGCCTGGACGGATCATCTCAGCGTCCTGAGCCTGCTGCTGCTCGCCGCCTGGGGCCTCGCCGTCGTCTGGCGCACCCGCTGGGCGGACCGGTTCAAGCGGACCTTCACGCCCGGATCGCCCTGGGCGTCGGGCGTCCTGCTGCTGGTCATCGTCCTCGTCGCCCGCCTGGCCGTCGGGGCCATTGGCTGGAAGGAGCGCATCGATTTCGGCGTGACCGTGCTGGCGATCAGCGTCGTCTACACCCCTCTGATCCTGATCGGTTTCGGTCGCCTGCTGGCCGGATCGGAGGCGCATCCTGCCGGCTGGGGTCGGCCGATCGTCTTCTGGGCGCTGCTGATTGCGGCGACCTTCGTGATCCCGTTCACGGTGCGCGACAGCGGCTACGCCTTGATGTTCCTGCCGATCGCCGGTGTCGCCGCCGGCTTGGCCTGGCGTCGAGGCGTCGCGCGTATTCCCTGGGCGATGCCAGTCGTCGCCGCCACAGCCCTGCTGATCGCCATGCCCGTCCTGGGCGCGGTCGGAGCCACGACCACCGACCGCCTGGGCCACACCGCCCAGATGCAGCGCGGTCTCAGCGACGAACAGGCTCTGGCCACATTGGACCGCCAAGCCAAGGCCAGCCAGAACCTGCTGCGGCTCTATCTGATCGCCGCGCCCGAGGCGCTGGGCGCGGACGTCTCCACGGAGGCCGAAGGGCTGAAGATCTGGTCGGCGCAGCTCTCGGACTACACCGGCTCGCTGTTCGGTCGTGGCTATCTCTCACCGGCTAATCTCACCGCCCTCAAGCCCGTCCAGGCCACCGACAACCTGACCGCCGTCCACCTGATGTCGCCGTTCGGACGCTTGGCCACCGGCCTATTCCTGGCCTTGCTGGCCGCCGCACCGATAGCGGTCTGGAGCCTGGACCGCGCCGCCACTCTGGATGCACGCCGCGCCACCGGCCTGCTGGCCCTGTGGTGCGTGTTCGGCGCGGCGGCCTACATGACCCTGGCCAATCTGCAGTTGGTCCCGTTCACCGGCCGCAACGCCTATCTGCTGGCCCCGACCTCCGGCGGCGACCTCCTGGAGGGCGCGATCCTGATCGCTCTCGCCGTCTGGGGTCTGGCCCAGGAGGCCAAGCGATGAGCCGCCGCCAGAAGCCGAAGTGGGGCCGCGCGTTGGCCATCGCTGCGCCCTTGGTCGCCGTTATCGCGCTGGTCGCCGGCGCGCCCGCCGTGCTCGCCGCCCTAGGCCGATCGTCGGGACAAGGTCCTGCCAGCGGCTACGACCGCCTGGTCGACGCCATCGCCCAGCGCCAGTGGCTGTCGGTGCGGTACGACGCCGAGGGCGAGCCGCGCATCGCCCTGCGCGACGGCCCGGTCGGCCGCGATCCGCGCCTGCGCGCCTTCGTCAATGCCTCCTACCTGCGCGGCGACTTGCAGGACCCGGCGGTCTGGCGGCTCAGCGACGATGGCCAATGGGTCGAGGGCATCGACCCGTTCGCCCATCACATCGACCGGCCGTTCTCGGGCGGCGGCGCCTGGGCCGGGCCGATCCAGTTCCGAGGCGGCGCGGCGCCGGGCCTGCGCCTGCAACCGCTGGGGACGCCGCCGCCGGCTCCGATCCGTCTGGAGCCGCAAGGCCCGCCCGCCGCCGCGTGCGATATCCTGATGCCGACGCGCCGGGCGGTCGCGGCCGAGCCGCGCCGCGCCCTGTCCATCTGCCTGAAGGACGGCGATCAGCCCCCTCATTCGGTCGGGTCAGTGATGCTGGTCGGCGACCAGGCCGTGGTGCGGGTGCAGACCCCGTCGATCCTGGAGATCCGGGTCGGCGCGCGCGACGTGCGCCCTCGCGCCGATGGCGACGTCACCCTGACGCCGCTGCCGCCGGGCGAGACCCTGACCCTGCGCACCGGCCAGTCCGTGCTGCGCCTGCGGCTCGACGGCGGTGCGGCCGATATCGCCCACGCCACACCTTCCGGCGCCCGCGCCTACTTCCCCGCGCTGAAGCCGCTGGCCCAGCCGATCGAGCGGGCCATGGCAGGCCGAGCATCGACACCCCTACGCTTGTCCCTGGACGCCCGTCTGCAACAAGCCGCGCAGGACGCCCTGGCCACCGGCGCCGCGACGGTGCGGGCCACCGCGCCCGATCCCGGCGACGCCTTCAAAGCCGCCGTAACGGTGATGGACACCACCACCGGCCAGGTCCTGGCCGTCGCCTCCTGGCCGCTGAGCGAAACTGACCTGGCTCCCGCCCAACGCCGCACGCGGCGGGGCCAGAACCTGATCGACCAGAACCACAATTTCGAGCGCCTGCCGGTCGGCTCGATGGTCAAGGGCCCGTTCTCCCTGGCGATCCTCGACGCCGATCCGGGCCTGGCCAGCCTGAAGATCCAAGGCGGCGGCACGGGCCGCATCCGCACGGTGCTGGGCATGGACCTGGGCAAGGGCGGGTTCGACAACCACGGCCTGGGCATGACCGATTTTCCGACCTTCCTGGAGCACTCCAACAACCGCTACGCCCTGGCCTTGATGATGCTGGCCTATCGCGATCCGGCAGCGCCGCCAGCCCTGCCCCGCGCCCAGCCGGAGCCGGTGGAGGCATGGTCGTTGGAAGGCGAGAGCCGCACCGACGTCCCGTCCCTGCCGGTGTTCGGCGAGGCCACCGCGCCGGGGCCGTTCGGCTGGGTCCTGCAACCGCCGCCCGGACGCGGCCCGCCCTGGCCCGATCGGCTGGCTCGGTTGTTCGACTTGGACGCTGGCCAGGGCGGCGGCTGCCGCTACGACGTCGCCGTCTGGCGCGGGCTGACCGGCACGCCGCCGCCCTGCGCCTCGCCCCTGGCCGGCGCTTCGCCGGAGCGCGAGCGGCTGGGCTTCGACGCCGTCGCCTCGTTCCGCAACGACTATCTGATGGCCGTGCTGGGCGGCAGCCGCTCGACCTGGAGCGCCATCAAGATGGCCGAGGTCTATTCGCGGATCGTCACCGGCCGCCAAGTGCGGGCCCGCCTGACCCCGGCCGCCGCCGGTCCGCCCGAGGCCGAGCTGCCGATGCGCAGCCCGCAGGTCCGCGCCCCGGTGCTCGACGGTCTCTCACGCGTGGTCAAGACCGGCACCGCCGCCTGGCTCGGCCGCGAATTCACCACCATGGGCTATGGCCCGGACGTCGCCCTCTACGGCAAGACCGGCACCATGAAGGTGGCCGGCGAGGTCCCCAGCGCGCCCGGCGCGGCTCTGCTGCGGCAGCTGGCGCGCGGCGACTGCGGCCTGCGCTGGGATGCCTCGGCGGGGGTGCTGAAGTTCGGCTATGTCGCGCCGAAGTCCAAGGCCGAGGCGACACGCCAAATCCTCGACCTCAAGGAGACCCGCTGCCGGGTCCGTGTCGCCGGCCGGCGGGACCTGGCCGAACAGGCGGCGGCCGAGATGCAGCGCTATGCCTGCGGCTATCGCAATTGCCGACCGGGCGACTTCGAGCCCGAGCCGGATGGCCGGGTCGTCGACCTGCCGCTGCGCGCGGCCGAGCCGCCGCTGCTGGACGGTCACGCCATCGCCGTCGTCGCCGTACGCCAGGCCGGCGGCCAGCCGGTGCGGGGCCTGACTATCGTGGTCAACCTCCAGGACAAGCGGCAGGCCGAGACCCCGGCCCTGGCGGTCGCCGCCGCCATCCTGCGCTCGCAAGCCGCCCACGCCTGGATCGCCGGAGACGGCCGATGAAGCGCCCCGCCTCGTCCCTCCTCCTCGCCCTGCCCGCCGTCCTGTGGCTGGCAGCCGCCGGGCTCGGCGCCTGGATGGCCCGCCCCTCGCCCGCGCCCAGCGTCGAGGTGAAGGCCCCGCGCTGGCTGGCCGTCAGGGTCGCGGCCGACAACCCCGCCGCCCGCGACTGGCCGCATTTCTTCGCCTGTTCGGGCCTGGCCGCCGATCCAGCCCTGATGCGCGCCACCCTCGGACTCAACGGAAGCGGGGCCGAAAGCGTTTGGCGTCGAGATGGTTCGGACACGTCGATTCGTGTCGCCCTCGCCCCGATCGATGCCCCGGCCCCGCCGGAGGCCGATCGGATCATCGAGGCCGCGTCGCGAGCCGTCACCGATTGTGGAGACACGCCATGACCTTCCTCCAGGCCGAGGCGCCGCTTCGTCTGAAGGTCGACGGTTTTCGCAAGCCCCTGCGCCTGCGGTCGCTGGGCCGCGCCGGGTCGCTGGAGACGTTCTTCGTCGAGGGCGAGACGGTGCAGGCGGTGCGCTTCATCCCAATACCGGAGGCCGCCGGTCCATACGCCGCGGCGATGGACGCCTTCGAGGCGTTGGGCCGGAAGCTACAAGCCGAGGCCTCCCGCGCGGCCCTGCCGGTCGAGGCCGTGGTCCGGGCGGCCAGCGGCGTCTTCTGGCTGCAACCGCCGTCCGGCCTGACACTGGAGGCCTGGCTAGCCGAGCATCCCGGTCCCGTGGCCGAACCGATCGTCGCCGCCTTCGCCCGCCGCTTGAGTGAAGCGCTGGGCGAACTGCACGCGGCGGGGATCGCCCACGGGAACCTGTCGCCGCGCGCGGTGCTGCTCGACGGCGAGGCCGTGCGCCTGACCGGCTTCATGGTCGATCGCCGCCCGTTCTTCCGGGCGTTGCGCAGCCAGGACGGCCTGGTCGAGCCGGGCTATGCGCCGCCCGAGGCCCATGACGGCGCGCTTCGCCATCCGATCGGACCGGCCGCCGACCTCTACGCCGCCAGCGCCTTGCTCCAGCGCCTGCTGACCGGCCGCGCGCCGCCGGCCGCCAATCTCGCCGCCCGCGTGGCTGGCGACAACGCCTGGCCGAGCGACATCTCCGTCCCAGCCGCCCTACGAGCCGGGATCGAGGCGGGCCTCGCACCCGCTGCCGAGGCGCGGCCGGCCGACGCCTCGGCCTGGCTTTCCGGATTGGGCCTCGAGCCCGAGACCGGCGCCTGGTTCGACGGCTTGGCCCAGGCACCGCCGGAGCCGGAAGCGACCGCGTTCGATCTGCCGCCTCTGCCGATGGCCGTCGAGACGTCCGAAGAACCGGCCGACGCGCCGCTCACCCTGGCTCGCGAGACGCCAGTGCGCCGCCGTGTCGGCTGGTGGGCAGCCGGCGCTGCCCTTGTGACCGTGGCCATCGCCGCCGTCGCTCTGGTCGGGCCGAAGGTTGTCCAAGGTCCGAAGAAGCCCGCACTCGTCAGCGCCCCCAAGGCCGCCGCCCCGACCGCGCCAGCGGGTTGCCAATGGATCGCTGCAGCGGGCAGTTGGCGGCTGCGCTGCACGGACGCCCCCGCCCAGGGCCTGCGCTTGCCCGAACGGTTCGATACCGGGACCACGGCGCGGGCTGCGGCCGGCGAACCCGCCGCCATGGAACGGCTTGGGGCCTTCTATCGCCTGCGTGCCGGCGAGGTCGCCAATCCCGATCGCGGGACCTACGCCTACCAGGCGCTGGACTGGCTGCAACGCGCCGCCAGCGCCCCGGACGACAACCGCCCCGACACGGCGCGGGCGCGGGACGACGCGGCCCTGGCGTTGGGCCAGATGCTGGCCCACGGCGAAGGCGGTCGCGCCCCCGATCCGACCGCCGCCGAAGCCCGCCTGCGCCAGGCCGCCGCCGGCAGCCGCGCCGACGCCGTGCTGGCCCTGGCTCAGTTCCTGGAAGCGCAGGCAGGCGGCGACGCCGATCGCCTGACCGAGGCGCGCGGGCTCTATGTCCGCGTGGCCCAGCTCGGCGACGGCTCGGCCTTGCAGCGCGAGGGCGAAAAGGGCCTGGCTCGTATCGACGCGGCCACGCGACCGGCGCCGGTCGAGGTCGAGCCACCCACTCCGCCACCTGTCGAAAAGCCGGTCGAGAAGAAGGCGATCAAGAAGCCCGCGCCTGAACCCAAGCCGGTGGTCAAACCCAAGCCGGCGCCCGTCAAGCCTGCGCCGCCGGTAGTCCGAGCGCCGCCAAAGCCATCTCCGCCCCCACCTCCGCGCCAAGTCGCGGCGGCGCCTGCGCCACGCCCAGTCCTGCGCACCTGGACGGCCTCGACCTTCATCAAGGTCGATCCGACCACGAACTTCTCACCGTCATTGGAGTTGGCCGGCCGGGCAGCCTGCGACAGCGAGGGCGGCGAGGCCCTCTCGGTCCGCGCCGGTGACACGATCTGCCCCAACGGCGTCAACTACTGCCAGGTGCGCGCCGTCGCCACCTGCCAAGGAGCCCGACCATGACACGATCCCTGGCGGCGGCGACCGCCGCCCTGTTGCTGGCGGGAGCGACCACGCAGGCCCAGGCCCAGAGCGCCTTCCGGGGCGACTGCGAGCAGGCCCGAACGTTCGCCACGTCCCTGGCCTTCAAGGCCTCGTACAGGGGCGTGCAACGCATGACGCCCCAGGCCGCCGATCCCTGCGCGCGGGACGTGGTCGCGGTCTATGACCTCAAGCGCCGCAACGAAGCCAACGCCAACTACGACCTGATCGGCCGCTACTACTATCTATGGCCGGACAATGCGTCCTGCCGCGAGGAGGTGCACGACCGCCTGAGCGGCATCGCGCGCATCACCCAGGAGGTCAAGCAGAGCGGCCTGCTGTGCGAGGTGCAGCTGCGCCTGGAGTTCGACGTGGCCAATGACGAGAAGTACGGCCCTAATCGCTTCTCCAAGCAGATCACGCTGGTCGGCGCCGACACCTCGCGCTTCGCCGCCACCGTGGCGGGCGAGACGGGCGGGACGGTCTTCTACGAAGCCCCGGCCCGCGCCGCCGATCGTGCGGCGGGCCCCGCCGACCAGAACAGCAAGATCGTCACCGACCGCGCCGATGATCCGCCGCCGCCAGTCGCCGCCAAGCCCTACGCGCCGATCAACCGACGCCAGTTCTTCGATCGCTATGTCGGCCGGTTCTACTATTACGACCCCGCCCGCGACGGCTATTTCTGGGAGAACGGCGAGCCTCGCGACTAGGCCGAGGATAGGCCCGCCCGCCCCGGCTCGACGGCGAAGCGTGCGATCGTCGACAGCGAGCCGCCGGGGCTGGTGACCCGGTCGACGACCTTGACGTCGGTGCGCCAGACATCGCGGCCGATGTCGAACAGCTGGTAGCCGCGCCGCGCATCGAACAGCTTGCAGTGCGGGTTGTCGGCCGGCACGCCCTTCCACTCGTCCGAGATCGCCACGCCATCGCCGCCCGAGCTGATCGAAGACGAGACGAACTCGGTCGCCACGGCCGGGCTGTCCCATGCGCCTTCGCGAGCCGGTATGACACCGGCGTGATGCTGGTGCACGTCGCCTGTGGAGATGACGACATTGGTCAGCTTACGGGCCTGGATCGCGGCGACCAGCCGCTCGCGGCTGGCGGCGTAGCCGCTCCAGCTGTCGAGATTGATGCGCCCGGCGCCGCGCGTGCCGGGATAGAGGAACGGCATCACCATCACCTGCTGGGCCAGCAGGTTCCAGCGCTGGCCGCCGCTTAAGCCCTGCTCCAGCCAGGCCGCCTGGGCCTCGCCCAGGATGGTCGGGCGCGGGGTAGCGTCCAGCGGCAAGCAGCGATCCAACGCCTTGGCCCCGCAGATCTGGCCGCTGCGGAACTGGCGCGTATCCAACACCTGGACGCGCAGCAGGTCGCCCCAGTCGATCCGGCGATGCATGCGCACCGCGCCGGCGACCGGGAAGGACGAGCGGCGCACCGGCATGTTCTCGTACCAGGCCTGCATGGCCGCCGCCCGGCGCAGACGGAAGACCTCGCGCGGGGTGGCGTCCTGGTCGTCGTCGCCGGCCCAGTTGTTGTCGACCTCGTGGTCGTCATACGAGGACAGGAAGGCGGCGGCCGCGTGGGCGGCCTGCAGGTCCGGGTCGGTCTTGTACTGGGCGTAGCGGCGGCGGTAGTCGTCCAGCGAATAGATCTCGCCGCCGGCGTGCTCGCGGAAGCAGACCCGGCCCGCGGCCTCCTTGCTGACCGGACAGCCCTTCCCGCCCGCGCCCTCGTAGATGTAGTCGCCATAGTGAAAGATGGCGTCGAGGTCGGGCTCCTGGCTCAGATGCTTGTAGGCCGTGAACAGCCCCGCCTCGTAGTGCTGGCAGCCCGCCACGCCGAGGCGCAGGCGATGGGCGCGGGCCCCGGCGGCGGGCGTGGTGCGCACCGTGCCGACCCGGCTGGTCTCGCCGGCGGCCGAGAAGCGGTACCAGTAGCGCGCGCCCGGCTTCAGGCCCTCGACCTCGACATGGACCGAGTGCCCCAGCTCCGGCCGCGCCGGCGCCTTGCCGGTCGCCACGATGCGGGTGAAGCCCTCGTCCTCGGCCACTTCCCAGCCCACCGGCACGATGCGCGAGGGCATGCCGCCGCCCAGCTCCAGCGGCTTGGTCGCCAGCCGCGTCCAGATCACGAAACCGTCGGGCGCGGGATCGCCCGAGGCCACGCCCAGGGTGAACGGATAGGCGCCAAGACTCTGCGACCAGACCGGACCGGAGGTCGACCCGGCCAACAGCACGAGGCCGCCGGCCTGGATCAGGCGTCTGCGTTGGATGGTCATGCCGACGCTCACGGACGGTAGATCACGTTGAGGAAGAAGGATTGGCCCTTCTTCATCTCGGCCCGACGCTCTTTCAGGTTCGCGTCGTAGCCCAGGTAGAGGTCCTCGTTGAGGATGTTCTTGGCCTGCAGCTTGACGATCCAGTCGCCAGCGATGCGATAGCGCACGGTGGCGTCCATCTGGCCCCGCGCCTCGGGACCACGGTTCAGCCACGGATTGGCGCCGATGCCGTCGTAGTAGGCGTCGCCCCAATTGTAGCCGACCCGCGCCTCGCCATCGTGCGGCAGCTTGTAGAACACCGCCGCGTTGGCCATCCAGTTGCGCTGATAGAGCAGACGGTCGATGTGCAGCACCTTGCCATCGACGATGTAGTCCATGTCGCCCCAAGTGCGGGTGGCGTTCAGGGCGACGCCGACCTTGTCCTTCAGCGGCCCGGGCAGACCCGGCAGGGCGTTGTTGATGTACTGGACCTCGACGCCGCGCAGCGTGGACTTGTTGGCGTTCATCGGCGTGCTGATCGTGTAGCGGAAGCCGTCGATAAGCTCCTCTTCCTTCAGCGCATAGATGTCGTCCTTCACCGACTTGGCGAAGGCGCCGATGCTGGCCAGCCCCTTGGCGCCGTTGAAATAGGCCTCGAGCGTCAGGTCGAAATTGTCGGCCCGGCGCGGCTTCAGGTCGGGATTGCCGCGCGAGATCGTGAAGCTGACGTCATTGCGCGTCTCGGCCTGGGCGATGTCTTCCGGCGCGGGGCGGCCAAGAGTGCGGCTGTAGCCGGCCTTCAGGCGCACGTTGTCGCTGAAGTCGTGGACCGCGTTGAACGACGGCAGCAGGTGCGTGTAGTCGCCCTTGTAGCGGGTCGTGCCCGGCTTGAAGACGCCGCCCACCGAGACCGGCACATCGGCCGAATAGTCGGCCGCGTCCAGGCGCAGGCCGCCGATGAAGCGGGTGTGCGACAGGGCGTACAGCGCCGAGACGTAGCCGTACGAGATCGTCTCGTCGTAGCGGTAATCGGAGGCCAGCGAGGCGCTGGCCGACGAGGCGGCGTTGGTCGCCAGGGTCGGCAGGACGTCCTGGCGGAACTTGGCGTAGTTGACCCACACCACCGGATAGTTCCACAGCCACGGCCGGTAACCGGTCGGCGAATAGTCGTAGCCGACCAGGGTCGACTTGCCGGGCGTGTAGACGGTCTGGTCCAGGTTGCGGCTGACCTCGAACCGACGCGCCCCGACCCCGGCCTTGTAGCCGAAGCCCAGGGTGTCGGAATCGAAGTTGCGCGAGAAATCGAGCTTGACCTCGGTGGCCGTGCCCTTGGCCTTGGTCAGGGTGTCGCCGGCGGTGAGCAGCGAATACTTGGCCGGATCGGTCAGGCCGTCCGTGCCGTCCAGCGTGAACTTCACCGACGGTTCGGACATGTCGTAGTTGATCGACAGGTTCGTCGGCTTGGACTGGTAAGCGTTGGCCCATTCCAGGTCATAGAAGGTGCTGGTGTTGTAGCCGGCCCGCAGCTCGATATTGGTCCGCTCGTCGATGTCATAGCGGGTCTTGAACAGCGCGCCCCGCGCCTCGTTCTCGAAGCGGTCGTAGTTGAAGGCCGTCCGCACGTCGGGCACCTTCAGTGTGCCGGTGTGCTGGGTCTGGTTGGACAGGTTGGCGAAGGCCCGCAGGGTGAAGACGTTGTTCGTCTGGTCCTCGGTCTGCTTGTAGTCATAGACCATCAGCGAGCTGTACCAGCGGTCCGTCGGTTTGAACTCGAACGTCGCCGATCCGCCGTAGGTCTTGATGAAGCTGGTGAATTCGTAGTCGACCATCGCCTGGGGCGCGGGGTCGAAGCCGTTCCAGTTGGGCTGGTCGGGCGTCGTGGCCGCGCCGCTGGCGGTGTAGTAGGTGCGGGCGTTGGGGTTGCGTTTGACGTCGTCGTACGAGCGCTGCTGGTAGGTGCCGCTGAGCACCAGGCCGAACTTGTCGTCCGGGCCCAGGCGGTGGCTCCACAGCGCCTTGATCCCGCCGCTCCACGGCGAGTCCTTGTAGCCGCCCAGGCTGTTGCCGCCGGGCACGTCATTGTTGGTGACGTAGTTGACGAAGGTGTCGATGTAGAACTTGTCCTTGCCCCGGCCATAGGCGCTGTAAGGCACGATGTTGATCACGCCGCCGATCGCGCCGGCGTCCTGGTCGGCGGTGAAGGTCTTGAAGATCTCGGTCGTACGGGCCGCCTGGCTGGGGATCAGGGCCAGGTCCACCCGGCGCTGGCCCGCGCCCTGGTTGGCGACCGAGATCATGCCGATGCCATCGACCGAGACGTAGTTCAGGTCGGGCGTAATGCCGCGCACGGCGACGTACTGGCTCTCCTGCTCTCCATACAGCACCTGCATGGTGCTGACGGCGGGAACGCGGCTGAGCGCCTCGGCCAGCGACTGGTCGGCTAGGTCGCCGGTGTCGTCCTGGGTCAGGGCGTCGACGACCGTCAGAGAATTGCGCCGGGTGGCGATGGCTTCCTGGTTCTGGAGCGCGGTGCCGGTGACGACGAGGGCTTCGACGGCGCTGGGTTCCTCGCCTTGGTCGGCGGGAAATCGCGCGCCGCCGGCGTCCAGCGTGAACACCGCGCCGTCCTGCGAGGCGATGCGCAGGCCCGTGCCGGCCAGCAGCTTCTCAAGCGCCGCGCGGGGCTCGAAGGCGCCCGAGACGGCTTGCGTCTGCACGCCTCGCGTCAGCGGCGCCGGGGCCAGGATTTGCAGGCCGGCCTGGCGCGCGAACTGCGGCAGGCTGCTGGAGGCGGGTTGAGCGGGAATGTCGAAGCGCCGAGTTTCGGCGTGCGCGCTCAGTGGAAGAACGATCGCGGTAGACGCAACCAAGGATAGAATGAAATTCTTGCCGCGATGACCAAGCACTGTCGCACCCCTTTTTGTCGACTTGTGCAGGGAAGATGCTTGGCGACCTCGATTTCCTTCTCCGAAGGCCTCGCTTTTATTGTGAATTTTCGATGACGATACGCTGTCCATCCTGGCGCACCGCGCCGCCGGTCATGCGCGATGCGGCTAGGGCGAACTGCTCGGGCTGATCGATCAGGAAGTAGCCGACGATGGTCCGCTGCCCGATCTCCGGATCCGCCAGCTCGATCTTGCGCTCGTTGTAGCGGTTGAACTCGGCCACCCCCGAAGCCACCGTGTCGCCATCGAAGACGATCTCGCCCCGCCGCCACGCCAGGACGTCTTCAGTGCGCGCGGTCTTGGCGCGGACGACCTGGACGACGCTGTCGGCGACGAAGGCCGACTGGCCGGCCGAGATGGCCACGGGCGCCCCGCCCTGCCCGTCCCGCCAGGCGACCACCCGCCCCTCGGTGACCACGACCTCGGCCCCGCCCGTCAGACGGCGGACCGAGAAGGCCGTGCCGGTGGCGCGCACGTGCACCGGGCCCGCGTCGACGATGAATGGATGCACGTGGTCCTTGGCGACCTGGAACCAGGCCTCGCCCTGACGCACGGTGATGCGGCGCTCGGGCCCGCCCAGCCGGACGCGAAGGCGGCTGTCGGTGTTGATCATCGCCACCGAGCCGTCCTGCAGGGCCACGCGCCGCTGCTCGCCGACCTGGGTCTTGAAGTCGCTAACCGGCGCGCTCCACAGCACCGCCGCGGCCGCCAGGCCCGCCGCCGTCGACAGCCCCACGCCCCAGGCCCAGCGCGAGCGGACCTGCGCGGCCTTGCCGACATCGCGCCGGGGCGGCGGCAGCATCTTGCTGACCACCTGCCCGTGATCCATCAGCCGCAGGCCCGCCTGTGCGCGCAGCAAGGCGCCGCGATGGCGGCGATCCTCGGCCATCCAGGCGTCGAGCTCGGCGCGGCGGGCGGCGTTCAATTCACCCGCGTCGAGGGCCACCGCCCAGGCGGCCGCCTTGGCGTCGATCTCAGACATGGGCGCTCTCCCGCGCCCGACGGGAAGAAGCCTCGACCGTCGAGGCCTCGCCGGCGTCCTCGGCCAGGGCCTTCAGGATCGTACGGAGACCCCGGATGGTGTTGTTCTCCACGACCGACTCGGTGACGCCCAGCCGCCGCGCGGTCTCCTTCTGCGAGAAGCCATGGATGCGGCGCAACTCGATCACCTGGCGGCAGATCGGCGGCAGGGTCGCGATCAGACCCAACACCCGCTCCAGCTCGCGCCGCGCACCGGTCACCTGCTCGGGGGACGGCTCGTCGTCCGTCAGGCGCAAGGCGTCGACGTCGGTCATGGTCTCGATCCGCACCACGCGCTCACGGCGCAGGCGCTGCAACATGATCGAGCGCGCCGTCGTCAGGAAATAGGCCTTGCCGCTGCGGATGTGGCTGACCGTGTCCAGCTCGGCGATCTGGCAATAGGCTTCCTGGACGATGTCGTCGACCTCGCTGGAGCGGCGCGTGACGCGCATCAGCCAGGCGCGGACGAAGCCTTCATGCGGAAGAATATGGAGAGCGACCCAGTCGACGGTCGCGTCAGGACTGAGTTGCACGACGCCCCCGTCTGGCGGTAAGCGGCCTGGAAAACCACGATTACGCGACGGATTTATTACGATCGACACCGCAAGGCGTCGGCTTGGAACGGACGCGAGCCCATATCCACGATGGTGGACGCTCGACGACCAGACGCTCGAACCTGCTTGCAGAGATTGTAGGTAAGTACCTACCTCGTGACGTAATCGCCACAGATAATTCCCGATGCTTATCAATCTCTTGAAGATTGACAGCGCTTTCCATTTTCAGCTTGCGACCGCTACCAAACTTCGCCTCTCTTCCCTCAAACCAAGCATAAGACAGGGGAAACGACATGGATGGTCAGAAGGTGAAGAAGGTGGTCGTCGCCGGCGGCGGGTCCGCGGGCTGGATGGCCGCCGCGGCGCTATCGCGGCAGTTGGGATCGCTGCTGGACATCACCCTGGTCGAGTCCGACGAGATCGGCACCGTAGGGGTCGGCGAGTCCACCGTCCCGACCGCGCGCACCTTCAACGCCCTGCTGCAACTGGACGAGCGCGAGTTCATGGCCGCCACCCAGGCGACCTTCAAGCTGGGCATCTCGTTCGAGAACTGGGGCCAGATCGGCGACCGCTACATCCACTCGTTCGGCAAGATCGGGAAAGGCACCTGGCTGGGCCACTTCCACCACTTCTGGCTGGAGGCCCGCCGCCAAGGCTTCGGCGGCGACCTGGGCGACTACTGCCTGGAGCTCAAGGCGGCCGAGCAGGACAGGTTCTATACCGACGAGGAGTCAGCGGTGAACTTCGCCTATCACATCGATGCGGCGCTCTACGGCCGCTACCTGCGCCAGAAGTGCGAGGACAAGGGCGTCCGCCGCGTCGAGGGCAAGATCACCAGCGTCCGGCAGCGTTCGGACGACGGCTTCGTCGAGGCGCTGGTGCTGGAGAGCGGCGAGGTGATCGAGGGCGATCTCTTCATCGACTGCACGGGCTTCCGGGGCCTGCTGATCAACGGCGCGCTGGGCGTCGGCTTCGAGGACTACGGCCAGTGGCTGCCCAACGACCGCGCCTGGGCGGTACAGACCAGCAGCGATGTTCCGCCCGGTCCCTATACCCGCGCCATCGCCCACAAGGCTGGCTGGCTGTGGGGCATCCCGCTGCAAGGGCGGGTTGGCAATGGCCTCGTCTATTCCAGCCAGTTCATGAGCGATGACGAGGGGCTGAAGCTGCTCCACGACATGGTCGAGGGCGAGATGCTGATCGAGCCCAAGCTGATCAAGTTCCGCGCCGGCCGCCGCCACAAGGCCTGGGACAAGAACGTCGTCTCGCTGGGCCTGGCCGCCGGCTTCATCGAGCCGTTGGAATCGACCTCGATCCACATGATCATGATCGCCATCCACCGGCTGCTGCAGCTGTTCCCGTTCCAAGGCTGCAACGCCTCGATCAGCGACCGCTTCAACCACCTCGCCAATGACGAGATCGAGAAAATCCGCGACTTCATCGTGTTGCACTACAAGGTGACCGAACGCACCGACAGCCCGTTCTGGGACCACTGCCGGACCCAGGCGATCCCCGACACCCTGGCCCACAGGCTGGCGCTGTTCCGCGAGAACGGCCAGGTCTTCCAGGCGCCGGGCGAGCTGTTCCAGGTCGACTCGTGGCTGCAGGTGATGCTGGGCCAGCGGCTGGAGCCCAAGGCCCACCACCACATGGGCCGACTGATGCCGCCGGAGCAGCTGAAGCAGGCGCTGGACGATCTCAGCCGCAACATCGCCGGCGCGGTCGAACGCTTGCCGCAGCACCAGGCGTTCATCGAGCGCTACTGCCCGTCGCCACACGTGTATGGCGCGGCCCTATAGATCCAGGACGCCTAGTCCCGCGCTTGGCGCGGGCGCTCGGCATAGACCTCGAACAGGCGGCGCAGCAGGGTCACCGACTTCTCGATGCCTTCCGGATCGGGAACCAGGACCTGGGCGATCGAGAGACCGCGCGCGGCCCAGACGACCAGGCGCATGGCGGCCTTGGCGCTGGGGCCGGTGTCGCCGAACCAGTGGCGCAGTGACACGAGGGCGCTTTCCTCGATCTGGGCCTGCAAGGGCGCGAGGCGCTCAGCCAGGTCCGGGTCGCTGCGCGAGCCTTGCAGGATCTCCAGCACCGCCACGCCCGAGGGGCGGCTGAGCACCTCCCAGACGATCTCTGGGAAGGCGTAGAGGCGCTCCTTGGGGTCCTGGATCGCCGACAGCCGCGCGTCGTAGATCGCCACCTCGTCCTCGAACACCGACTGGACGACGAACATCATCAAGTCCACGCGGGTCGGGAACTGGTGGAGCATCGCGCCCCGGCTCAAGCCCGCCTCCTCGGCGACCAGCAAGGTCGTCGTGGCCGAATAGCCGCGCTGGTGCAGGCAGCGGATCGCCGTCTCCAGCAGGATGCGGCGGGTCTCGGCGCTACGTTCGGCCTGGGTCCGGCGAGGGGGACGGGTCTGTGCGACTTGAGTCATGGCGCGAAGATCAGCGGAACCGCCGCCCGGGTCCAGAGCCTTCGTCGACCGGCTCAGCGGACACGCTCCGCCCGGGCCCGCATGGCGGCATAGCCGTCGCGGTTGGGGTGGACGCCGTCCAGCGACCAGCCTTTCCGCATCGCGCCGTCCGGCGTCGCCAGCACAGCGTGGTAGTCGAGATAGGTGAGCCCCTCGCGGCGGGCGTAGTCACGAAGCCAGGCGTTCAGGCGCGCGATCTTCGGCCCTGGGATCAGCTCGGGCTTCCAGATGAAGGTGGCCGCCGGCGGGATACTGGCCAACACCACCTTGATGCGATGCGCCTTGGCCAGCTCGACCATGGCCATGATGTTGTTCTGGTAGTCGCGTTCGCTGGTCGGCCCGCGATTGCCGGCGATGTCGTTGGTGCCGGCCAGGATCTGGACGACGCGGGGCTTGAGATCGATCACGTCCTGACGGAAGCGCACCAGCATCTGGGCCGAGGTCTGACCGCCGATACCGCGCCCGATGACCGCGTCGCCGAACAGGTCCGGATCGCCCAGGACCCAGGCCTCGGTGATGGAGTCGCCAAAGAACACCGCCTTCGGCCGTCGGCCGGAGGCGATGGTCGCGTCGTTGTCGCGGCGGTAGCGGCACAGCCCCGCCCAGTCGGTCGCCTCGCGCGCGGTCTTCTCGGCGTTGTAGGCGACATAGGCCGGGTCCTTGGTCAGGGCCAGCAGGCGCGGCATGTCGACCTTGCCTGGGGCCAGGAACATCGCGTTGAACGTCCGCACCGGCTCGGGGACCGCCAGTGGCGGCGGGCAAGGGTCGTCGACCATGCCGACGGGCGTCGCGGCCACCAGGGCCATTATCATCGCCAGGAGCATGCTGCCTCGCCTTGGGAAAAGGGGCGGACGGGCGAGGCTGGGAAGACTGCCCCGCCCGTCCTTGAAGAGCCTTAGAAACTCAGGCTCAACTTGGCGCCGACCGTGCGGAAGGCGTCGGGGCTGACGACCTTCTCGTAGCCGCCGGCATTGATCAGGGTCAGCGAGGGGTAAGGCGCGTAGAAGCGCTTATCCAGCAGGTTGCGGGCGTAGAGCCCCACGCGCCAGGCGCCGTTGTCGCGGCCCACGCCAAGGTTGGCGTTGAGCATGCCGTAGGCCTTCACCATCGACTTGGGATCGGCGGTGATCGCGTAGCTGTCGTCGCGCCAAGACCAGTTGACGCTGGCGTCCAGCTTGAGCTGCGCGCTCAGCGACCGCTCATAGGCGGCGTTGAGGTTGTAGCTCCACTTGGGCGAGTTGGTCAGGCGTGCGCCGGCGTAGTTGGCTACGAACGTGCCCGGCGAACCCGGCAGGGCGTAGCAGCCCTGCCCCACCGTCGCCGAGGTCGGCTGGCCGGTGTAGCAGGCACCGGTGTAGTCCTTGAACTGGGCGTCGTTGTAGCTGGCGCTGCCGCCGACGGTCAGGCCCTCGGCCAGCTTGATCGTGGTCTCGACCTCGATCCCTTGCGCCCGCATGAGGCCGGCGTTGGTCAGGCCCAGGCGCGGCGTCGCCGAGGTCAGGTCCAGGGCCTGGGCCTGGAAGTCGGTGAAGTCCGAGCGGTAGATCGAGGCGTTCAGGATCATCCGCCCCTCCCACAGGGTCGACTTCACGCCGGCCTCGTAGCTCTCGACGGTCTCGGGCTTCACGCGTTTGATCTGGCCGTTCAGGCTGTCGATCGCCGGGCCTTTGTAGCCGGTGGCGTAGGTGGCGTAGATCATCAGGTCGCGGCTGGGCTGGAACTGCGCGCCCACCCGGCCCGAGACGTCGTCGGCCTTCACCTGTCCCGAATAGGGCAGCAGCGTCCCGTAGGTGAAGTAGCCGGCCACCGGCTTGACGATCAGCGAACCCGACACCTCGTCATTGGTGTAGCGCAGGCCGCCGATCAGCTTGAAGACGTCGGTGATGGCGTAGGTCGCCTGACCGTAGGCGGCGTAGCTCTTGGTGTGGTTCTTCTGGTCGCGCTCGCCGTACAGCACCGCCGGCGGATAGGCCGCGCTGCCGGTCGAGAACTTCAGGAAATCACCCTTCTGGGTCGTCCAGCCCTCGACGTGGGTGTCGAGGTAGTAAAGGCCGGCGACATATTCCAGCTTCTCGCCGGCCGGCGAGGTGATGCGCAATTCCTGGGTGAACTGGTCGCTGTCCAGACCGCCGTCGCTGAAGTTGAAGATGTCGATCGGCGCGTGGTCGATGTCCGACAGCTGGGTCATCTGCGACTTGCGATAAGCGGTGATCGAGGTCAGCGTGAAGTCGCCGAGCTTGTAGTCGACCTGGCCCGAGACGCCGCGCACCTTGGTGTTGGCGCGCCAGTCGCCGTCCTGGAAGCTGATATAGGTGTCGGGACCCGGCTTGGTCGGGAACGCCGCGAACAGGTTGTTGTAGCGCGGGTTGACGCCCAGCGTGTGGATGATTGGCGCGTCGCGGGCGAAGCCCTTCTGGTAGTCGGCCGCCACAGTGACGGACAGATTGTCCGACGGCTGCCACAGCAGCTTGCCGCGCACGCCGGAGTTCTCGCGGTCGCCGACATGGCCGCCCTTGCGCACCGCGTACGGGATCGCCCCGTCCTGGCTGTTGTAGAAGCCCGACAGGCGCACGGCGGCCGTCGTCCCCAGCGGCAGGTTGACCGAACCGCGGGCGATCTGCTCGTCGCGCTCGCCATAGGACAAATTCAGCTCGCCCGAGGTCTGCTCCAGGCGCGGAGCCTTGGTGACGATCTGGATGACGCCGGCCGAGGCGTTCTTGCCGAACAGCGTGCCCTGCGGACCGCGCAGCACTTCCACCCGCTCGACGTCGGCGAAGCCCGTCGCACCCGGATCGCGCGGCAGGCCGATGATCACGCCGTCGACCACCAGGCCAACGGTTTGCTCGACGCCGCTGTCATAGGTCTGGGTGCCGACGCCGCGGATCTGGTAGCCGCCGCCGTTGGCCACCGGATTGGTCGACGAGAAGGTGACGTTCGGGGCCAGGTACTGGATGTCCGAGGCCTCGCGGAAGTTCGACCGCTCCAGCGTCTGACCCGAGACGGCGGTGACCGCCACCGGCACGTCCTGCAGGCGCTGGGCCCGCTTGGTCGCCGTCACGATGATCTCGCTGAGGCTGGTGGTCGCCGGCGCGGCCTCTTGAGCGTGCGCGTTCGAAGCGCCGAGCAGGCCGACGACGGCCGATCCCATCAGGACGGCGCGGTAGGCGCCAACAGTCAGTCCCATGTCCCTAGTCCCCTAGCTTAGTTTTTCCGGGGCGCTCTTTTGGTTCGCGACGCCCATTTACAGTCAATGATGACTGCTTGTGTTTTGGCAAGAGGATTCCGTCAGAACTGACTGTTTATAGATTCCTGTGTCTTTCTCGTCGCTTGGGCTGGACTCCAGACATGCGGACGCACGCCATCAGCGGCCTCCTTCTGGAGGTCGCTGATGGCGCGCGAGTACGGATAGACGCCGTGAGGAGCGCTTACTTCGCCGGCAGGGCCTTCAGGTCGGCGTCGACCTTGGCGATGGCCTCATCGGTGAGCTTGCCGTCGGCATAGGGCTGCAGCTGGCGCAAGCTCATCGCCTTGAACTGGTCGAAGGCCGGGTGCGTGGAGATGGTCGGCAAGTCCTTGTCCAGCACCGCCTTGGCGGCGGGGTTGGCGACCACCGCTTCCAGCGGCGTGTCGGCCGAGAAGGCCGCGGCGGCCGGGGCGGCGGCGGGAGCCGGGGCCGGGGTCGTCGTCTGGGCCAGGGCCGGCGTGGCCGCCATCAGGGTCAGGGCCAGGGCCAGGGCCGTCACGATACGCATTCAGATCTCCCGCGAATTGGGTCCACTCGGACCTTTTGGTTGCCGAAACGATAGGGCGACGACTAACATGCAGTCAAGATCGCTTGTAAGTTTGCAGGAGCCCTCATGCGCCCCCTCGCCCACCTTGGCGCGTCCTTGACGTTGCTGGCCCTCGCTGCGCTTCCAGCCGCCGCGCAGCCGTCCCTGACGCCGCAACCGAAGTTGGCGGTGTGGTCGGACGGTGCGTTGAAGCTTGAGGGCGCATTCCGGATAACCTGGCGTGATTGCCATGACGCCCGTATGACGCCCGCCGCGATCCGCTTCCAGCATGACGCGGCGGCACTTACCGGCATGGACCTGTCGCGCCAGGCCGGACCGGCGCTGACCATCGTCTGCCGCGCCGATCCGGCGGCCGAAAGCTACCACCTGACCATAGCCGCCGCGGGCGTGACCTTGGACGCCGACGGGCCGCTGGGCGTGCTGCGCGGCCTGGCCACCCTGCGCCAGTTGATCGAGACCAACCCGCCCGGCGCCGCCCTGCCCTATGCCGTGATCGACGACGCCCCGCGCTTCGTCTGGCGCGGCCTGATGATCGACACGGTCCGCCACTTCATGACGCTGGAGACCGTCAGGCGCCAGATCGACGCCATGGAGCGGGTCAAGCTCAACGTCCTGCATCTGCACCTGTCCGACGACCAGGGCTTCCGGGTCGAGAGCAAGCGCTACCCCAAGCTCCAGGCCACCGGCGACGGGCAGTTCTATACCCAAGCCCAGGTGCGCGAGCTGGTCGCCTACGCCGCCGCGCGCGGGGTGCTGATCGTGCCGGAGTTCGACGTGCCGGGGCACACCCGCGCAATCGCCCAGGCCTATCCGCAGTTCGCCCTGGCCCCAGCCAAGCCCGCCAATCCGCTGGCGGCGATGGACCGCGCGCTGGACCCGACCAAGGAGGAGACGTACCGCTTCCTCGACGCCCTGTTCGGCGAGATGGCCGGCCTGTTCCCTGACACCTACTTCCACGCCGGCGGCGACGAGGTCAGTGACGCGGTCTGGCTGGACCACCCGCACGTCCAGGCCTTCATGAAGGCCCAGGGCCTGGCCTCGAAACAGGCGCTGGAAAGCCACTTCCACCGCCGGGTCGCCGCGATCCTGAAGAAGCACGGCAAGACCATGATCGGCTGGGAAGAAGTCGCCGCCGACGGGACCGCGTCCAGGGACGTGGTGATCCAGGCCTGGCAGACCTCGAACGCCACCGCCGACGCGGTCGCCAAGGGCCACCGCACGATCGTCTCGGCCGGCTACTATCTGGACCTGCTGGAGCCGGCGTCGTTCCACTACCAGTACGATCCGCTGGACACCTCGACCGCCGGCCTGACGCCGGCGGAGGCCGAGAAGGGCCGCAAGCTCAATCCGCTGGTGGCGGCGATCATGAAGGACGCCCTGGTCGCCAAGCCGCTGCCGCCGCTGACGGCCGAGCAGGAGAAGCTGGTGCTGGGCGGCGAGGCGCCGATGTGGGCCGAGATCGCCACGGACGAGATGCTGGATTCGCGCCTGTGGCCCCGCGCCGCCGCCCTGGCCGAGCGCTTCTGGTCGCCGCGCACGGTGCGGGACGCAGACGACCTCTATCGCCGCCTGCCCGTCCTTCAGGACCAGCTGCGGCTGCAAGGCCTCCAGGACCAGGCCAACCAGGCGCGCATGGTCGCCCGCCTGGCGCCAGGCGCGTCCGAACCAGTGCTGACCCTGCTCGACCTCGTCGGCCCGACCCGCAACATGGCCCGCGACCATCGCATCCTGGCCATGCTGCGCGGCCAGAAGATCGTCCAGGAGCTCAACACCCTGGCCGACGCCGCACCAGTCGACAGCCTCGTCGCCCACGGCTTCGAAGCTCGCGCCAAGGCCTATGCCGCCGGTGACCGCAACGGCGCGACCGCCCTGCGCGCCGACCTGACAATCTGGAAAGCCAATGATGCTCGCTTCCAAGCCGTCTCCAAGGGCCGCTCTGCGCTGGAGGCCGCCCTGCCGATCTCCGCCGACATCGCCGAGATGGCGCAGGTCGGCCTCTTGGCGCTCGATGCGATCGAGGCCGGCAAGCCACTGGCAGAGGCTGACCGCGCGCGGGCCGAGGCCGTGCTGGCCCGCGCCGAGGCCTTCGACACCGCCTCGGCTCGGCCGATCTTCAGCTTCCTGGGCAAGCAGCCGCCGGCTGACCTGATCATCAAGATCACCCCCGGCGTCCGCGCCCTCGTGGCGGCGGCGCGTTAGGTGGAGACAACTCCGCCCAAGACCCGCCGCACCCAGGCCGAGCGCAGCGACGAGACCCGCGCCCGCCTGCTGGAGGCGACCATCCGCTGCCTGCACCAGCATGGCTATGCGGCGACCACGACCCTGCTCGTCGCCGCAAGCGCCGGGGTCAGCCGCGGGGCCATGCTGCATCAGTTCCCGACCAAAGTGGACCTGATGCTGTTCATGGTCCGCGCCGTCTATGACCGGGAGATCGCCGAATATGCCGAGCGGATGCGGGACGTGCGAGGCGCGCGCGACAAGCTCCTGGCCCTGCCCGAGATCGCCTGGGACGTGCTCAGCCGCCCGTCGGGCGTGGCGGTGCTGGAGGTGCTGCAGGGCTCGCGCAGCGACCCGGAACTGGCCGAGAGGCTGCTGCCCTTGCAGAGCACGATCGAGAATGAATCCTTCGCTTGGGCAGCACGTTACGACGATCTCTTCGGCGCGCCGATCAGCCGGCCGCTGCTGCGCCTGATGGTCTGGAGCGTGCGCGGGCTGTCGGTGGCCAAGACGCTGGACCGCGAGGCCGATCTCGACCGCGCGGTCCGCCTGTTGCGCCACATGATCGCCGTCGCCCTGGAAGACCCCAAGGCGCTGCGACTCTAGGGCCGGGTCGCCGCGCGCTCGGCCACGTCGAGCCGGGCCTTCCACGGATCGGCCTCGCCGACGAACGCGCCGTCGGGGCGGATGTCCATCAGCTTGTCGCCCTTGGCGTCGTAGCGCGGCCAGGCCGGCAGGCCGGAACCGTTCGGATTGCCGGTGCGCGCGAAATTGGCCCAGTAGTCGGCCAACCTTCCGGCCACCGCTTGATCCGTGGCCGTGACGCTGGGATAGACCGCCGACAGCCTGTCGAAGACATAGGCCACTTCGGTCGAATGATTGGCGCCATGCGGCGAGCCCGCCAGCGCCGCCGGGGCGATATAGCCGAAGCGGTATTCGTAGGCCGGCGCGCCCTTGGCGACGACGGCGCGGGCGACGAAGCGGGCCGGCTCGACCATGTTGCGGTCGCCGCCGATCGCCTGGTTCAGCGCCTTGAGCGGCAGCTTGCCGTCGGGGTCGTAGGCCGCCTTGGCCGCGGCTGCATCGGGTCCGAACTTGGCGTAGGCAGCCTCCGCGGTCGGCGTGAAGTCGAGGCTAAGGTCGGCGCTGGTCGCTCCGACAATCACCGGGATCTTGGGCTGGCGGCCATTGGCGTAGGTCGCCTCAGGCGTCTCGACGATCAGCTTGCCGTCCACGACCGGCCCCGAATAGAGCGCGCCCTCACCCTGGAAGACCAGGGTGGCCATGCTGAGGTTGCTCGCGATCTTGTCGGCCGGCAGGGCGCGCAACGCGGCCAGGGCTGTGGCGCCCGTTCCCTCGACACCGACGCGCTTGGCGAAGGCCACGCCGACGGTCTCGGCTGACGGTTTGCCCGGCAAGTCCTGCGCCAGCCGCCGCTCAGGCGTCAGGAACCGGCGACCGGCGCCGGACTGGATGATGGCCTTGTCGAACAGCCCCTTGGCGCTCGGCGCGCCCAGCAGCAGGTTGATCGAGATGCCGCCGGCCGAGCCGCCGACCACGGTGACGTTCTTCGGATCGCCACCGAACGCGGCGATGTTGCGCCGGACCCAGGCCAGGGCCGCCATCTGGTCCATCAGGCCGTAGTCGCCGGTCGCCTCGTCCGGATGCTCGGCGCTCAGGGCCGGATGGCCGAAGAAGCCGAACCGGCCCAGGCGGTAGTTGAAGGTGACGAACACCAGACCGCGCTTGGCCATGGCGTCGCCCCAGGTCTCGGGCGAGGACGAGCCGCCGTTCACGAACGCGCCCCCGTGGATCCAGACCATGACGGGAAGCTTCTTCACCGCGCTGGCCGGCCGCCAGACATTGGCGAACAGGCAGTCCTCGGCCTGCGGCGCGGGCTCGGGCGAACCGGGCATCCGGCCCTGCACGCAGTCGGGCGCAAGCCTGGAAGCGTCGCGCGTTCCCGACCACGACGCGGCCGGCTTCGGCGCGCGCCAGCGCAGCTCGCCGACCGGCGCGGCGGCATAGGGCACGCCCTTGAAGGCCGTGACGCCGTCGGCGGTGACGCCCTGCAACGCCCCGGTCTCGACCTTCGCAACAGGCGCGGCCAGGGCCGCCGCCGCCATCAGCACGATGATGCTCACCGGCTACCCGCCTTCAGGCTGACCTTGCCTGCGAGATCGCGCGAGCCGGCGGCCTTGCCGACATAGACGTCGTAGCTGCCGGCCGCCCGACGCCAGCCCTTGGCGGCCACGTCGTATGAGACCAGCAGGCGCGGATCGGCGGTGATGGTCACCTGCCGGCTTTCGCCCGGCTTCAAGGTCACCCGCGACCAACCGGCCAGGCGGTGGGTCTTGCCGGGCGGCGCGACATAGAGCTGGGCGACCTCGGTCCCTTCGCGCTTGCCGGTGTTGGTCAGGGTGAAGGTGGCCGAAAGCCCCTCCCCGCCGGCCGTCGCCAGCCTGGAATAGCCGAAGCGCGTGTAGGTCAGGCCATGGCCGAAGGCGAACAGCGGCTTGGCGCTCTTCTTCTCGAACCAGCGGTAGCCGACATCGGCGCCTTCCGGGAACGGAACGGCGAACGGCGCGACCTTGGTCCCCAGGCCCAGCGGCTTGCGGTTCTCCGGATCGAAGCCGGGAATGGCCGGACGCGGCAACTGCGCGACACTGGCCGGGAAGGTCATCGGCAGGCGCCCCGAGGGCGACACGGCGCCGGTCAGGATCTTGGCGATCGCCGGCCCGCCGCGCTGACCGGGATACCAGGCCTGCAGCACCGCCCCGACCTTGGACAACCACGGCATCAGGATCGGATTGCCGGTCTCCAGCACCACAGCCGTATGCGGATTGGCCGCGCCGACGGCGGCGATCAGGGCGTCCTGGCCGTACGGCAGGTCGGGCGCGAAGGCGTCCATGCCCTCCTCCTCCGGCCGGGTGGCGAAGACGATGGCGACGTCCGCGCCCTTGGCCAGGGCCGCCGCCCGGGCCGGATCGGAACCGTCGTCGAACTGGATGTCGGCGTCGGGCCGCAGGGCCTTCAGCGCCGCCAGCGGCGAGGACAGGCCGTAGACCGGGGCCAGGATCGCGGCGATGCCCTCACGTCCCCGCCGATCGGCGAAGTGCCCGCCATACGGCATCACCTGCGAGGAGCCGCCACCCGACAGCACGCCCTTGTCGGCGAAGCCGCCGATGACGACGATCTTCCTGGCGGTCGCGGCCAGCGGCAGGACGCCGTCGTTCTTCAGCAGCACCATGCCCGACAGCGCCACCTGCTCGGCGACCGCGGCGTGAGCGTCCTTGTCGATCGCGCCGCCCGACTTGGCCGGGTCATCCATGACCCCGACGGCGTAGAGGCTGCGGACGATGCGGAACGCCGCCTCGCGCACCCGCTCGGCCGACACCTCGCCCTTGGCGACGGCGTCCTTCAGTCCGCCGAAATAGGGATCGTCCTGCGGCGACTCCTGGTCGAGACCCGCCTTCAGCGCCGGGACCAGGCTGTGCGAGGCGCCCCAGTCGGACATCACCCAGCCCGGATACTTCCAGTCGCCCTTCAGCACCTGGCCCAGCAGGAACGGATGCTCGCAGGCATAGACGCCGTTGATCTTGTTGTAGGCGCACATCACCGAGCCAGGCTTGCCGCGATCGATGGCGATCTCAAAGGCCAGCAGGTCGCTCTCCCGCAACGCCGCCTCGTCCAGCTGGGCGTCATGCACGAAGCGGCCAGTCTCCTGGGCGTTGAGGGCGAAGTGCTTGACGGTCGAGACGACGTGGCGGCCCTGGATGCCAGCCACCTGGGCCCCGACGATCTGGCCGGCCAGCAGCGGGTCCTCGCCGGCATATTCGAAGTTACGGCCGTTGCGCGGCTCGCGGGTCAGGTTGACGCCGCCAGCCAGCTGAATGTTGAAGCCCTTGGCGTGCGCCTCGGCGCCCAGCATGTCGCCGGCCGCCTGGGCTAGGTCCGGATCGAAGGTGGCGGCCAGGGCCAGGGTCGCGGGCAGCGAGGTCGCTTCGTCGCCGCGCCGCAGGAAGCCGCCCAGATTGCCGACGCCGAGACTGGCGTCCGACATCTGCTGGGCCGGCATGCCGACGCGATCGACCCCGGCCACGAAACCGGCCGAGCCCAGGGCGCCGGGCGGGGTCGACTTGCGCATGCTCTCGGGCACAGATGGTGGCAGCGGAATGCCCAGCGACAGCAGGCCAAAACCGGCTTGCGTGCGCAGCAGGCCGATCTGCTCGTCCAGGGTCATGGCGTCGACCATGGCCTTGGCGCGGGCGTCCGGATCCGACACTTGAGCCAAGGCCGCGCCGGCCGTGGTCAGGGTCGAAGTCATCAGCAGGAGTCCGACAAAACGCTTGAACATGATGATCCTCAACGGCTCTTCAGGCCGGCCGGCAGGCCCTTGCGGGCGATGGCGCCCAGGTGACGGGCGCTAGGCTTGGGGGTGCGCTGGAAGGTCTTCCGATCGACCGCGACCAGGCCGAACTTCGGACCGTAGCCGGAGAACCATTCCCAGTTGTCGAGCAGCGACCAGTGGATGTAGCCGCGCACGTCGAGGCCATCGCGAACGCAGTTCACGACCCCCGCCACCGCCTTGTCGATGAAGGCCACGCGGCGGGTGTCGTCCTCGGTCGCGACGCCGTTCTCGGTGACGTAGATCGGCTTCTTCGTATGTTGGGCGACCGTGCGGATCACCGCCTCCAGCGCCTCGGGCGCGGCGGGATAACCCATCTGGCTGAGCTCGACGCCCTTGGGGGCCGGCAGGTCGGCGTCGGGGCCAACCTGCGTCCAGGTGTAGTTCTGCACACCGACGAAGTCGCCTTGGGCGGCCAGCCACGGCAGCATGACCTGGGCCTGCTTGGCCTCGACGCCACTTGGCCCCGAAGCGGGCGCGCGCTCGTCGTTCAGCGACAGGGTGATCCCGACCAGGTAGCGGTCGTTCGAGGCCTTGCGGATCGCCTCATAAGCCCGCTCGTGGGCCTCGATCATGATCGGCTGCTGGATGCGGAAGTCGCCCAGCACCGGCGGCGCCCAACGGGTCGCGCCGATCGAGGCGGCGGCGGCCTTCCTGGACATCTCGATGAACGGCCGCAGCGGCCGGATAGCCGGCGACCAGCTCATCAGCGCGCCCAGGTTCGGCTCGTTAAAGGTCGAGGCCACGCCGATCAGGTCGCCCAGGTGCTGGGTGACGATCGTGCAGTAGCGGACGAAGGCGTCGATATTGTCGCGCGTCTCGAACCCGCCCGCCGCGGCGAACCAGCGTGGGGTGGTGAAGTGGTTGTAGGTGACGAACGGCGTCATGCCGTGCCGGCGCACCGCCTCGAGAACCCGACGGTAATAGGCCAGACCCGCCAGCGAAATCTGGCCCGGCTCGGGCTCGATCCGCGACCATTCGATCGACAGGCGGTGGGTGTTGAAGCCCAGCGAGGCCGCCAGGGCGATGTCGTCCCAGACGCGGTTATAGCTGTCGGCGGCGTCGCCCGAGGGGTCTTTGAAGATGGTCGGCTTGGCGTGCTCCATCACCCAGAGGTCGCTGGCGACATTGCCGCCCTCGATCTGATAGGCTGCGCCGGCAGTGCCCCACAGGAAGCCGGGCTTGGCCTGCGGCTTGCCTGCCTTGGGCGTCGCCGCCGTCGCCTTCGCCGCCGCCAGTCCCGCGCCCAGCACGCCGCCCATCAGCAGCGCGCGGCGGTCGAAATCCTGCAGCGCCATAGACGCCTCCCCTTCTTGTTCTGATGGCAGGAACCATAGAAGGAGGAATTATGCAGTCAATCCTGCTTGTAAATAATCAATTAGTGATCGGGGCTACTTCGATGCAAAGAGCTCCAGGTCGATCGCCTTGCCCATGGCGCGGTAGCCGGCGGGCGACGGGTGCAGGTGGTCGCCGGAATCGTAGGTCGGCAGCAGGCGGTCCGGATTGGCCGGATCACGGGTCGCGGCGTCGAAATCGATCACCCCGTCAAAGTGTCCGGGCGTCCGGATCCAGGCGTTGACGGCCTGGCGGTCGGCCTCGTTGGCCGCGTCCGGGTGATAGCTGACCGCGCCGCCGAACGGCAGGATGGTGGCGCCGTAGACGCGCAAGCCGTGCTGATGAGCCCGGGCGATGATCTGGGCGTAGGCGGCGGTCAGGCGGCGCACCAGATCGGCATGGGCTTCCGGCGTGGCCGGCTGGGTCTTGGTCAAGGTCCCCAGGTCGTTGACGCCTTCCAGCACGATCAAGTAGCGCGCACCGGCTTGAGCCAGGACGTCGCGGTCGAAGCGGGCGAGCGCGCTGGGGCCACGGCCGTCCAGCAGCACGCGGTTGCCGCCAATGCCGACGTTCAGCACGCCGAGCCCGGCGGTGCGCGGGTCGGCTTGCAGCCGGGTGGCCAAAACGTCCGGCCAGCGGTCGTTGCCGTCGGTGGTCGACCAGCTGCCGTCGGTGATCGAGTCGCCCAGCGCCACGATCGCGCCGCCCGAGGTCCGGGAGACCTCGACGCCCGAAATCTGCAGCCAGTGGACGAAGGCCTTGGCGCCCGGCAGGTCAGCCGCGGCGACATGGTCACCAGCCAGGGTCCAGGCGGTCGCGTGCGAGGCCGTGTGCTGGGTCTGCTGGGCCGGCGGCTCGTCGAAGCGGATAGAAACAGCCAGGTCGGCGCGCGGCGCGATCGGCATGTCGATCGGGTCGGACAGGTAGTCGGCCCCGGCCGGGATGGTCACGTCCCCGCGCCCAGCGAAGGTCACGGCCTTATCAGTGGCGGCGTCGATGCGTGGCGAACCGGGTGCGACGGCGCGGGCCACGTGAACGGCCGACAGCGTCAGCGGCGCGGTCCCGAAGGCGTTGGACAGCCGCAGACGCACGCGGTCGCCGCCGATGCTGATCCGCACTACCTGGCGCAGGGTCACGCCCGCAAGATCGACATCCGGCGCCGTACCGGCGGGCTCGATCGGCTGCTGGGCCGAGGCCCAGGTCCCGATCCAGACGGGCTTCGGCGCGGCCGTGGCCGGCGAGGCGCAAAGCAGCGCCAGAAGAGCCAGGAGCGCGCGGCGGTTCACGCCGCCCTCGCCTTCTCCAGCTTGCCCATGGCGTAGAAGATCAACACGCTGGTCAGCACCAGCACGGCCGACAAGGCCGCCATCGGCGCCAGATCGCTGCCGGTGGCGTCACGCACCATCGGCACCAGGTTCTGGGCGAAGAAGCCGCCGAGATTGCCGATGGCGTTGATCGCTGCGATGCCGGCCGCCGCGCGTGGTCCGCTGAGGAAGCTGGGCGGCAGACTCCAGAACACCGGCTGGGCCGAGAACACGGCCGGGGCGGCGATGCACAGCATGGCGAACTTCAGCACCGGGCCGGGCACAAGCACGCTGAGTATCAGAGCCGCCGCGGCGATCAGGGTCGGACCGGCCACGTGCCAGGCGCTGGCGCCGTGCTTAGCCGCGTGCTTGGGCACCTGCCACAGGGCGATGGCGACCAGCGTCCAGGGGATGACGTTGATCAGGCCGTTGACGGTGTTGGACACCCCGAACGACTTGACGATGGTCGGCAGCCAGTAGCTCAGGCCGTAAGCCCCCAGCGGCATTCCGATGTAGAGACCCGCCAGCAGCAGCACGCGCGGATCGAAGATCGCCTTCCACGCGCCGCGATGATCGTCGGGGACCCCGCCCCGCTCGGCGTCCAGAACCTGGGCCAGCGCCGCCCGCTCCTCCTCCGGCAGCCAATTAGCCTTGGCCGGACCGTCGGGCAGCTTCCAGAGGACATACGGGGCCATCAGCACCGCTGGCACGCCGGTGACCAGGAACACCCACTGCCAGCCGGCGATCCCGGCGAAGCCGTCGAGGTCCAGCAAGGCCCCGCCGACCACCGCGCCGACGGCGTTGGCGATCGCGCTGGCCACCATGAACAGCCCGATCATGCGGGCGCGGAAAGCCTGCGGATACCAGAGGGTCAGGACGTAGAGCACGCCGGGGAAGAACCCGGCCTCGGTCACCCCCAACAGGAAGCGCAGGACGTAGAACATCGTCGCGTTCTGGGTGAAGCCCAGGGCCAGGGTGACTAGGCCCCAAGTGAACATGATCCGCGCGAACCACACCCGCGCGCCCACCTTGGCCAGGATCAAATTCGACGGCGCTTCGAACAGGAAGTAGCCAATGAAAAACAGAGACGCGCCAAGGCCATACGCCGCTTCGCTAAGGCCCAGCGCCTGGACCATGTCCAGCTTGGCGTATGAGACGTTCTGCCGATCGATATAGGCGATCAGGTACATCAGGCAGAACAGCGGCATCAGCCGGCGGGTGATCCGGCGGACGGCGTCCTGCGCGCGCGGCGCGATGGCTTCAGACAAGCGAACCATCCGTCTTGAGCTTGATCGCCGACGAGGCTCGGCGCGGCGGCGCGGTGGAGTCGCGCTCGATCAGGGCGTGGGGCAGGACGTGGTCGGACGGCGCGGCCTCGGCGGCGCGCAGCGCGCGGTTCAGGCGGTCCAGGGCCACGGCCGCCATCTGTCGGACCGGCTGGCGCACGGTGGTCAGCGGCGGCCAGAGGGTGGTGGCCACGGTCGTGTCATCGAACCCGACCACGGTCAGGTCGCGCGGCACGTCCAGATGGCGATGGGCCACCGAGATGGTGGCGGCGGCCATGTCGTCATTGCTGGCGAAGACGGCGGTCGGCGGCGTGTCGGAGTCCAGCAGCCACTCGGCCGCTCGCAGGCCAGAGCCGTAACTGAAGGTGCCCTGGGCCAGGATCAGCTCGGCCCCCTCCACCGCCGCGACGGCGGCGCGGGCCCCGTCCAGACGCGCGGCGCTGGCGCTCTGGTCGGGATTGCCGACGATGAAGCCGATCCGCCGATGTCCCAGGTCCAGCAGGTGCTGGGCCATGGCCTGGGCGGCCTGACGGTCGTCGATCCGGACATTGATGGCGTCCACCGGCGGACGGCCGGCGGCGACCACCGCCACGGGCAGGCCCGCCTGGCGCAGGAGGTCACGGACCATGGCGGACTCGCCCAACGGCGGGGCCAGGACCACGCCCTGCACGCCGCTGTTCAGCATCTGCTGGATGTCGGCGAGCGCCGGCGCGGCGCCGTTCTCGCCCTTGGTCAGGAACAGGCGGACCCCGGCCGAGGTCGCCTCCTCGAATACGCCGATCAGGAAGTCGCTCATGAACGCGGCGCTGGGATTGGAATAGAGCACCCCGATGCGCAGCTCACCGGCGGTGGCCAGGTTGCGGGCCGTCAGGTTCGGGGCGTAGCCCAGCTCGCGGATCGCGGCATCGACGGCCTGGCGGGTGCTGTCGCGGACGCCGGGGTCGCCATTGATCACCCGCGACACGGTCATGCGCGAAACGCCGGCCCGCTCGCCGACATCGATGATGGTCGGTCCCTTGCCCCGTCGGTCCCTGGTCAATGAGCGCCCTTCCCCGTGGCGATTCTGGTTTCCGGCACGGGACCATACGCTTTCGCCGCGCCGAAGAACGCAAGCTCCAGACGATCCAGGGCGAAACCGGGATCCAGGGCGCGGACGCTCACCACGTGGGCGCCGGGCTTCAATTTCAGGCTCTGCACCGTCTCGATCGCGGCGTTGGTCTGCACGCGCTCCAGCCAACGGCCGCTGAACTCCGGCGCGGTGAAGTCCAGCACCTGGACCGGGCCGTCGTCGACCTGCACCGCCACGCGCATGCGGTTCTCGGAGGTGACCGGCAGGATCGGCAGGGCGATGACCTTCAAGGTGGCGGGATCGTCGGTGGTGACGGTCGAGAAGCGCCAGCTGGCCTTAGGCGCGGCGGCCACGGCGGCGGCGTCCTGGACGTCGACCGACTTCATGTGGATGTCGGACCGCAGCACCGCGCCGGTGTGGCCCAGGCCGTCCAGCACGCTCCAGCCCTGGCCGATCTCGTCGGCGTGGGCGGCGTACATGGACACGATGCGGTCGGCCTCGATGAACGAGGCGCCGGCGGCGGTCGGGGCCGTCAGGGTGACGTTGACCGGGATCGGGAACGGCGCGTCGCCACAGCGGATATTGACCACGCCCTTGGCGGCGTCCTTGGGCGCTGCGGTCCAGTCGATGCTAATGGTCAGGCGACGCTCCAGGCCAGCCGAAGCCGACAGCGTGCCCGAGGCGTCACTGACCTTGATCCAGGGCTGGTCGGCGCTGGCGGTCCAGTTCTCGGTCGTCGATCCGCTCTTCACGAACAGGTCGACATAACGGCTGCCGCCCAGCTCCGGATGGAAGGCCGGCAACTCTGGCGCGGCGTAGCGCAGCAGGTGCGGCAGCTTGCGCATGAACTCGGACTCGCCGGGGATCGCGCCCTGCACGTCGTAGAACGAGCCGCCCTCGGACTGCACGGCGCAACCCGTCTCTTCGCCGCCCGTCCAGGTCGGCGCGTTCGGGGCCTTGTAGAAAGGCAGGCTGTGCGGGGCCATGCCCATCATGCCCTTCCACTTGCCGCCGGCGATGGTGTCGTTGAAGGCCTTGCCGCCGTCCTCGATCTTCTTCTGCGCGGCCAGCACGCTTTGGCCATACGCATCCGCACTGGCCCGGTGCTGGAAGGCGTAGGTGATCGACTTGTCGAGATCGAGCGCGCGCTGGTTGACGGCCGCGGCCATGTCGACCGGGAACTTCACCAGCTCATAGAAGGCGTCCTGGCGGTCGGCCGGCAGGGCCTGAGCCAGCGCCGCGCTGCGGTTCTCAAGGTCGCCATAGGCCGCGCGACGGCGGCCGTTCTCGTCGCCGAAGCTGGCGATGTTGAACTCGGTCTGGCGCACCGCCGTCACCGGCTTGGTGGTGGTCCAGCCCATGAATTCAGGATTGCGGGTGAAGGCCAGATCGTACTGCTTCCACAGGATGTCGGCGATCTCGCCGCCCTTGTCGGCGCCGAAGTTCTCGCCGGCCCAGCGCTTCAAGTGCGCCTTGACGCTGGCGACGTCGGGATAGGCCTCGTTGTCGAAGGCCATGTCCAAGAACAGCTGCGCCAAGTACTCGCCCGGCTTGATGTCGCCGACATTGACGATCCACAGGCGCTTGGCGTCGTACTGGTAGGCCTTGTTCATCTCCTCCCACATCAGGGCGGGATGGTTGTTGGCCAGCCACAGGTACGACATGGGATAGCCCCAGTACGAGATGTGGTAGTAGACGCCCGAACCACCCGACCGCGCGCGCTCCTTGGCGTTGCTCAAGCGGCGGATGTAGCCGTAGTTGTCGTCAGGCCAGTTCAGGGTGACGTCGTCGGGCACCTTCAGGCCGGAGTCGTAGGCGGGCAGCACTTCCTTGTAGGGGGTGAAGACCTGCGGGACCTGGTCGACCGGCTTCTTCAGCGTCTCGCCGATCATGGTGCGCTGCTCGGCGAACACTTTCTCCAGCGCGCGGGCCTGGTCCTGGGGCGTGTTGGCGCCCTGCATCGGGCGATCCTCGATGCCGCGCATGCCCACGGTGTACATGTTCTCATTCTTACCCCACCGGCGCAGGGCCTCGCGCCAGTAGTTCAGAACGCCCTTGCGGTTCTCGAAGATATTGTAGGGCCCCATGGTCTCGACATCCCACTCGCGGATGTTCGTGCGGGCGATCATCTCGGCGTGCGAGCTGGCGCGGACCAGGCCGTAGGCGGCGGCTTCCTCGTTGTTGCCGGGCACCTGGTTGAACGACTTCTCGATGCCGCGCATGGCCGGCCAGAAGGTGTTGGCCTTCAGGCGCCACATCAGCTCGTAGACGCGGGCATAGGTCTTGGGGCCGACGTCGCCCAGCTGCGGATCGTGGGTCTTGGAGGCCCACGGATAGAGGCCGAATTCCTCGTCATTGAGGAAGATGCCCCGGTACTTGACCGAGGGCGTCTTGGAGAAGCGAAGATCGCCATCGACGGCCAGGTGGTCGGCCTTGCGGATCTTGACGTCGGCCCACCACTCCCAGGGCGAGACGCCCAGTTCGCGCGACAGGTCCGTCACGCCCCAGATGGTCCCACGCTCGTCCGAACCAAAGATCAGCAGGGCGTCGCGGCCGTCGGCCAGCTTCACCTGGGCGCGGCCGTAGGTCTCCCACTGGCCGGCCAGCGGCTTGGCGTCGATGTGGTTGGCTTTCAACAGGGCGGCGATGGCCGGCGACTTGGCCAAGCCGAAGATCACGGCCGGCCCCTGCCCCTTCGCCGCCTTCTTGGAAACGGCCGGAGCCTGTCCGGTCAGGGCCGTCAGGTCGTGGGCCAGCAGCTGGGCGGCCTTGCCCAGCGGCGCGGCCTTGGTGTCGTCATAGACGATGGCCGGCGCGGCGCGGCCGTCGAACAAGGTCAGCTCCCCCGCCTGGCTGGCTGACGCGAGCAGCGAAGCGGCCGTCAAGGCGACGACGGCGAGGGTCTGGCGATGCATAGGCGGTCTCCCGACGACCGGATCTCCGCCGGCTTTCTTCTTTACGCAAACAGGTCGAAGCGGGGCGCGCGTGAACGCGCCCCGCCCGATCCTTAGAACTTGGCCCGGACGCCGACCAGGAACTGGCGGCCCGGATAGTAGACGGTGAACGGCGCGCTCTCGTAGCTGGAGTAGGTGGTGAGCGGCTTGTTAGTGATGTTCACGGCGTTGAAGGTGAACTGGTAGGCCTTGTCCATCCACGGCGGGGTGTAGCTGGCCGACATGTCCAGCTGGCCACGGTCGCCCTGGATGTTGGCGACATTGACGTTGTTCTGCGGCGCGATGGCGATCACCGCGGCCTCGGTCCAGGTGTAGTTAACGCGAACCGAGACGCCGTGGTCCTCGTAGTAGGCGCCCAGCGTGTAGAGGTTCGGCGCGATGCCGACCGCCATGGCCGCCGAACCGGCCGAGTCCTGCTCGATGTGGGTGTAGTTGGCGGTGACGCCGAAGCCCGTCAGGCCGCCCGGCAGGCGGCTGGTGATGAAGTCCAGCGGCTGCTGGTAGATGAACTCCTCGCCGCGGATCGACAGGTTCTGGTCGACATTGGCCGTGGTGTTGATCGTGATGATCGTGTTGGGGCCAATGCCGGTCGCTTGCTGGGTGCTGCTCAGCGCCGACACCGGGATGCCCAGGGTCGAGAACGGCGCCTGGATCTGGCGGGTCTGGGTGAAGCCCTGGATGTCCTTCGAGAACGCGTTGACGCTGATGTAGCCCGCGCCGCCTAGATAGTATTCCAGGCCGAAGTCGGCGTTGTTCGAATAGTAGGGCTTCAGGTCGGGATTACCCTGCGAGGCGACCTGGGCCGAGACGTCGGCGAAGGCGGTGCCCGGCAGCATCAGGTTCGGATTGGCGCGGGTGATGGTGCGCGAGCCGGCCAGGCGCAGGATCAGCTTGTCGGTCAGGCCCACCGAGGCGTTGAACGAGGGCAGGAAGCCGTCATACGAGCGCTTGGTGGTCTGGAAGGTGATCACGCCATTGATGCTGATCGGGCCCGAGATGCGCTGGTCGGTGTGGAAGTAGCGGACACCGGCGTTGAAGTTGACCGGGTGCTCCATGAACTCGGTGCGGCCGTTGACCTCGACATAGGCGCCTTGCGTGCGCTCGTCGATGAAGCCCGACGGGATGCTGGAGGTGCCGGTCAGCGAGAACGGCGCGCTGTCCGTCAGTTGTTGGGTGTGGATCGCCGCTTCCAGCTTCTCGTAGTTGGGCTGCACGAACGAGGCCATGCCCGGCGCGATGTTGGCCAGGCTGAGCAGGCGCGACGGGCCCGGCATCAGATATTGCGAGATGGCGCTGTTGGGGATGGCGGCCACGCCGGCGGCCTGGGCGGCGTTGCTGTTGTCGAAGGCCAGGATTTCACGCGCGGTGTCGTCATAGGCGTAGCCGACGCGGATATTGGCGTCGTCATTGCCGAACTTGGCGTCGAAGTGCGCCCCCTCGTTCCGCGTGACGCGCTTGGCGCGCTGGATGCGGTAGGAGTCGGTGACCCAGGCCTGGTTCGGATCGTTGAGATCGCGGCTCGGCGTCAGGACCGGGAACGCCCCGCCCTTGGTGTTGTCGAACACCACCGACAGGCCCGAATTCGGGGCGGTGTCGAAGATGTAGGACGGCATGTCACGCAGGAAGAAGCTGCGGTTGAAGTTCAGCTGACCGGTCAGCTCGAACCAGTCGTTCGGCTGCCACTTCATGCTGGGATTGAAGCTGTAGAAGTCGACCTTGTCGTTGACCGGCCGCGCCTCGATGAACATCTGGGCGTTGGCGAAGGTGCCCTTGGTCAGAACGCCGTTGCTGTCGCGCTGCCAGCCGATCGGCACCAGCGTGGTGGCGTTGCGGACCAGCAGGTTCATGTCCAGTCGATTGAAGTCGCGCTTGGAGTGGCTGTACAGCGTGTCGAGCGCGAAGCTCAGGGTGTCGCTCGGACGATACTCGGCCGAGGCCATCAGCGAGAAGCGGTCGCGCGTGCCGTCGATATAGGCGTAGCGCGGCAGGCGCGGCACCAGGGTGTTCGACAGGTCCTGGAAGCTGAGGCCGCTGGTCTGCGAGACGTCCAGCGGCGCGCCGGGCGTCAGGCCGAAACCGGTGTTGGCCGGCACGGTGGTGGCGAACTTGAAGCCGCCGCCGCCCGCGCCGTTGTTCAGGCCGCGACGATCGCAGGTGGCCACGGTGCAGTTGCCGACGACCGGGTTGGTCAGGTTCGGCGTGGTGAAGCCGATCGTCTCGTAGCCGTCGGTGCGGTACTTCTGCGAGGCGCCGGCGAAGCCGACCAGGATGCCGAACTTGTCCCAGGTCTTCGACGCGATGACCGCGCCGCGCGGGCTGGCCTTCTGCGAGGCGTCGGAATAGCCGGCCTCGAGCGACATGTTCAGGTGCTGACCGGGGCGGTCGAACGGACGCGCGCTGGCCAGGTTCACGGTGCCGGCGATGCCGCCTTCCAGCAGGCTGGCCGTCGGGGTCTTGTTGACCGTCAGCTTGGTGAAGAGCTCGGTCGGGAAGAGATCCAGGTCGATCTCGCGGTTGGAGCTGCCCGAGTCCAGCGCGCCGTCCGAGGCGACGGCGATCTGCGCGCCGGCCAGGGTGATCTTGGTGAAGGACGGACCCAGGCCCCGCACCGAGATCTGCACGCCCTCGCCCGTCACGTCGCGGCCCAGCTGGACGCCCGGAATGCGCTGCAGCGACTCGGCGATGTTGAGGTCGGGGAACTTGCCGATGTCCTCGGCGACGATCGAGTCGGTGAAGTTGGTGGCGTTGCGCTTGAGGTTGGCGGCGCTGGCCAGGCTGGCCCGATAGCCGGTGACGACGATCTCTTCGACGGCGGACGTTTCCTGCGCGTCGGCGGCCACGGGCGGCGTGGCGGCCTGCGCCAAGGCGCTCCCCGCGAAGCCGAGCCCGGCCAGGATGGTTGCACCCAGCAGCCAAGACCGCGACACGCTGGTTGAACGAATAGCCATCGGTTTCTTCCCCTTTGTCACGGCGTTGCCCGCCGCTTCACTCGAGCGCCATGCTGACAATGGGAGCGCTCACATCGCAACGCTAGGTATGACCAATTGGCCTGTCAATCCACTATTATAGGTCAGACCTCATAGATTGCACCGCGAGCAAGGACAGGCTCCCCGCGCCTGGCCTGATCAAGGCCTCCCGGCCGCTCGACCCAGGGCGCGACAAAGCAATCGCGAATGCGCAAAGAAAAAACGCCTGCGCCGGGGAAGCGGCGCAGGCGCTAGGGAGGAGGTGTTCGGAGTGCATGCCGTTCGCACTAAGTGAACGTTCCCATGACTGCCCCTCAACAGGCTGCCAGTCAAGAGGTCAGACCAATGAAACGGCGAAGCCCAGGGCCCTACCCGCCCGGATGCAGGCCCGGCGCTTCCTGGCCCGTGCGAGCGACATATTCCGTATAGCCGCCGCCGTACTGGTGGACGCCCTCGGGCGTCAACTCCAGCACGCGGTTCGAGAGCGCCCCCAGGAAGTGGCGATCGTGCGAGACGAAGAGCATGGTGCCTTCGAAGTCCGCCAGGGCCGCCACCAGCATCTCCTTGGTCGCCATGTCCAAGTGGTTGGTCGGCTCGTCGAGCACCAGGAGGTTCGGCGGATCGAACAGCATCTTGGCCATGACCAGACGCGCCTTCTCGCCGCCGGACAGCACGCGGCAGGGCTTTTCGACGTCGTCGCCGGAGAAGCCGAAGCACCCCGCCAGGGTGCGCAGCGCGCCCTGCCCCGCCTGCGGGAACGAGCGCTCCAGGGACTCGAAGATCGTTTCTTCGCCCTCCAAGAGGTCCATCGAGTGCTGGGCGAAATAGCCCATCTTGACACTGGCCCCGATATTGACCGCGCCCTGGTCGGGCTTGGTGTCGCCGGCCACCAGTTTCAGCAGGGTCGACTTGCCCGCGCCGTTGGCGCCCAGCACGCACCAGCGCTCCTTGCGGCGCACCAGGAAGTCCAGGCCATCATAGATCGACTTGTCGCCATAGCCCTTGTGGACGCCCCGCAGGCTGATCACGTCCTCGCCCGACCGCGCCGGGGTCTGGAACTCGAACTGCACCGCCTGGCGGCGGCGCGGGGCCTCGACACGGTCGATCTTGTCGAGCTTCTTGACCCGGCTCTGCACCTGGGCGGCGTGCGAGGCGCGCGCCTTGAACTTCTCGATGAACTTGATTTCCTTGGCCAGCATGGCCTGCTGGCGCTCGTACTGCGCCTGGCGCTGCGCTTCACCCAGCGCGCGCTGCTGGTCGTAGAAGTCCAGGTCGCCCGAATAGGTGATCAGCTGGCCGCCGTCGATCTCGACCACCTTGCCGATGATGCGGTTCATGAAGGCGCGGTCGTGCGACGTCATCAGGAGAGCGCCGTCGTAGTTCTTGAGGAACGCCTCCAGCCAGATCAGGCTTTCCAGGTCCAAGTGGTTGGAGGGTTCGTCCAGCAGCATGCCGTCGGGCCGCATCAGCAGGATGCGGGCCAGGGCCACGCGCATCTTCCAGCCGCCGGACAGCTGACCGACATCGCCGTCCATGCGCTCCTGGCTGAAGCTCAGGCCCGCCAGCACCTCGCGCGCCCGCGCTTCCAGCGCATAGCCGTCCAGTTCCTGGAAACGCTCCAGCACCTCGCCATAGCGTTCCATGATGGCGTCGAGTTGATCCGCCTTGTCCGGATCGACCATGTCGGCCTCGAGCGTGGCCATCTCAGCGGCCAAAGCGCTGACGGGACCGACGCCGTCCATCACCGCGGCGACCGCGCTCTGGCCCGACATCTCGCCGACGTCCTGGCTGAAATAGCCGATCTTCATGCCCGGATCGATCACGACCAGCCCGTCGTCAGGCTGCTCCTGGCCGGTGATCATGCGGAACAGGGTCGTCTTGCCGGCGCCGTTCGGGCCGACAAGCCCGGCCTTCTCCCCCTTCTGGACGCCCATCGAGGCTTCGATGAACAGGAGCTGGTGGCCGTTCTGCTTGGAGATATTGTCGAGGCGGATCATGGGGCGGTCTGCTAACGCGCGCGGCGGCGGAACGCCAGCCTTAGAGCACGAGAAGATGACGTTCCTCGCGACGCCGAACGGGTCGCACGCCCACGCGACAAGATAACCAATCGGCATATGCTTATGGTCAAAGGCGCATGCCCTCCGTTGAATCCAATGAACTTTCCACCCCTGCCAAGAAGGACTGGGTTCGTCAGCAGCCGAACTGATTTCCTCGACGCTCTGGCGCGATCTCTGTGAAGCCACGGCCGCCTGGGGCGGCGTGTGGAGCTCACAGACCATGTCGAAATTCCTCTTCGCCGCGTCCGCCCTTTCGGCGCTTCTGATCGCCTCGCCGGGGTTCGCCCAGAGCCTGGACACCCAAGCCGTGCACAAGCGCGCCCTGGTGCTGGACAGTCATGCCGACATCCCCAGCGACTTCGGCGTCGGTCCTCATGACGCCGCCGTGGACGGCGATGGCCAGGTCGATCTGCCCAAGCTGGAGCGTGGCCAGGTCGACGCCGCCGTGCTGGCCGTGTTCACGAACCAGGGTCCGCGCACGCCGGAAGGCTACGCCAAGGCCAAGGCCGAGACCGACGCCAAGCTGGCCGCCATCCGCGCGACGGCCCGGCGCTATCCGGCCCGCGCCCAGCTGGCCCTGACCGCCGCCGACGTCGAGGCCGCCGCCAAGGCCGGCAAACGGGCGCTGATCGTCGGCTTCCTCAACGCCTATCCGTTCGGCCAGTCGCTGGACCCGATCGACCAGTACTACGCCGCCGGGGTAGGGACGTTCGGCTTCGTCCATGCCGGCAACAACGACTATGCCGACTCCTCGCGTCCCAGCGGTGAGCCCAGGGTCGAGTGGAAGGGCCTGTCGCCGCTGGGCAAGGCCGCGGTGCCCAAGCTCAATCGCCTGGGCGTGATCATCGACGTCTCGCAACTGACGCCCGACGGCGTGGCCCAGGTGCTGGCGCTCAGCAAGGCCCCGGTGATCGCCTCGCACTCGGGCGTGAAGGGCCTGATCGACGCGCCGCGAAATCTGTCGGACGCCGAGCTGGACGCCATCAAGGCCAAGGACGGCGTGGTGCAGATCGTCGCCTTCTCGTCCTATCTGATCAAGCCGGGCCCGGACTATGTGGCCGCCGTCGCGGCGGTGCGTCAGCGCTATGGCCTGCCGGCGACCTTCGTCCGCGCCGCCGACGGGACCGAGACCCTGCCCGAGGACAAGCGCAAGCCCTACCACGACGAGAGCGTCGCCCTTTATCCGAAGGCCTCGGTGAAGGATCTGGTCGACTCGATCGACTACGCGGTGAAGCGGATCGGCGTGGATCACGTCGGCATCGCCTCGGACTTCAACCACGGCGGCGGCGTCGTCGGCTGGAGCAACGAAGGCGAAGCGGCCAACGTCACGGTCGAGCTGGTCAAGCGCGGCTATAGCGAGGCCGATATCGACAAGCTGTGGGGCGGCAACTTCCTGCGGGTGTTCCGCCAGGTCGAGGCGGTCTCGGCGACGTTGCGCAAATAGCCCACGGACCCCGGCGCGGCTCGTCCGCCGCGCCGGCGATCCTTTGTCCTCAGCCCCGCTCGGCCAGCAGCTTCTCGATCTCGCTGGTGAAGTCGGCCTTGCGGGTCTTGTCGTGCGCGCCGCTGCCCCGGCTGGTGAAGCCGACATGGACGCTGCGCACCGTGCCATCCCGCCCGAGGATGAAGGTCGTCGGCCAGGCGTTCAGGTTGACCACCTGGGGCAGCTTGGCCTGGGCCTCCTTGGGCTCGCCGGCCAGCAGGACGGTGTAAGTCACGCCATAGCGCGCCAGGAACGCGCGCAGCCGGGTCGGGTCCTGCAGCTGCTCGGGCTGCTCGAAGTCCAGCGCCACCACCTCCAGGCCGCGCTGCTTGTGGCTCTTGTAGAGCTGCGCCAGATACGGCGCCTCGTCGTGGCAGTTGGGGCACCAGCTGCCCATGATGTTGACCACCACGACCTTGCCCTTGAAGCGCGCGTCGGTGTTGGAGACCTGCTTGCGGTTCAGGTCCGGGAAGCTAAAGCGGAACGGCGCGGCCGGGTCCTTGACGCGGGTGAAGGTCTTGGGATCGGACGGCGCGCCCACGCCCTGGGCCTTGGCCACGTCCGGCCGCAGAGCCTGCAGGCGCTTCTGGCCGTTCGGATCGGTCAGCACCAGGTCCAGCCCGCCGTTGGGACGCGGGGTCGCCTCCAGCAGCAGCGGACGCTCGCCGGCGAAGTGCGAGAGGCGGAAGACGCCGTCGCGGTATTGGCCAGACAGCGTGCCGGTGTCGCCGTCGATCCGCAGGATCGAGGCCTGGGCCGCTCCGCCCGTCTGCTTGACGATCAGCCGCCAGGAATCCTCGCCCTTGGGGCTCTTGTACGGGATGATCCATTCGCCGCCGATGGCGGGCGCGCCCGGGGTGGGCTTGGCGGGCGCGACCCGGCGCGCCTCGATGGCGAGGCCGGGCTTGCCGACCTGGCCATAGGTCCCGATCAGCACGCCGCCGCTCAGCTTGCCGACGAACTGGCTGTTGTAGCTGGGGAAGTTCAGGGTCAGCACGCCGCCGGCATACGAGCCGGACGCCGAGGCGTTGGTCTTGCGGTCGCCGTCGAAGAAGCTGCCCTGGACCTTGCGCCCTTCGCCGGTGACGGACAGCCGGAAAGGAATGTCGCCGTTGCCGGTCTTCACGGCGCCGTCCCACAGGCCGGCGGGCTGTACCGAGGGCGCGGCCATCAGGGCCGAAGGAAGGCTGGTCAGAGCCGCGACGGCGCAATAGGCCGCGAGATTACGATGCATGGGATTCCCCGGAAAAGACCGTCCCAAGGATGAGCCGCTCGGGGACGGGATCGGCGCGATGGCGCCGACGCCGCGCGATCCTGGGGCAAGGCGCGCGGCGGCAGAACGAACGATCGGTTATACGCTTATGCCCGAGCGCGACGTCAGATCAGGCCCAGCCAGCGCCCCAGGATGATTACCGAGAACCACAGCGCCAGCGACGCCGCCGCCAGCCCCCTGGCCAGGCCGAGCTCATCGCGAGACAGCGCCCGGTAGACGCCGACCTGGACGAGGACAGCCAGGGCCAGCGTGGCCAGCTTCAGCGGGAAGATGGCGTTGGTGTAGTATTTCAGCGGTCCGGCGGCGACCAGCAGCACGCCCGAGACGGCGATCGCCCCCAGGGCCGTGATCAGCACCGGGTTCAGGCCGCGCGCCACCCCGGCGGGCGAGGTCTCGCGGAAGATCACCCGCAGGCTGGCCAGGTCGACGATCAGCACGGTCCCGGCCAGCACCGCCAGCGAGATAAGGTGCAGCGTTTCGGTCGCGGCGAAGGCGGCGGTGGACTTGGCCAGGAAGACGCCCGGCGGGGTCTGGCCCAGCCAGACGAACAACGGTTCCAGGGACATGGTCTTGCGCCTCAGTAATAGGCGATGAAGCGGCCGGCCGCGATAACCAGCGCCCACAGCAGCAGGGACGCGGCGGCGGAGGCCTTGGCGCTGAGCGGCGGCGCGATGGCCTCGCTCCAGCCCTCGATCGACTTGCGGGTGGTGGTGTGGAAGACGATCACGTTCAGGCCCGCGACCAGCAGCAGCGCGAACTTCAGCTGCAGGAAGAGGTTGCCGTAGATCTTCTCGGACTGGGCCGCGAACAGGGCCGCACCGCTGAGGATGGCCAGGGCGAAACCGATCCAGGTGATCGGCAGGACGTCGGCGACGGTCCGCGCCGGCCGCTGGCCCTTGAGGACCACGCCCAGGACATTGAGATCGACCAGGGCGATGGTGCCGGCCATGGCCGCCACCCCCAGCACGTGGATCGTCTGGATGATCGGGAAGGCGTACTCCGACTCGCGCAGGGCGGTGGGCACGGGCGACTCGTAGAGCGCGTGGATGACGGTGCTGAGCAGAGACATGGCGTGCGGGCCGACGGTTAAGCGTCAGCCCTTCCGTCGCATCAGCCGGCCTTGCCCGCGGGTGCGGCGGTCGGATCCCCGGGACCGCCGTCACCCGGCGTGCCGCCGTTGACGATCCGGCCGTCCGGCAGGGTCACACGGCGCGCATCGACGATCTTGGCGCCGCTCTTGGCCAGGTAGCCGTCGACGATCAGGGTATCGCCCAGCTTGATGTCGCCCTTCTTGAAGCCGCGACGCGACAGGGCCCCCGGCCCCGCCCCTTCGCAGGCCCAGCTGATCTGCTCGCCCTTGGAGTTCTTCACGTCGACGTAGAAGTACGAGTGCGGGTTGGTCCACTCGATCTTGGTCAGTTTGCCGACCAGGCGGACCGGCTTGGCGGAGTCGTACATGGCCGAGAACGAATGGTGCGCCTGGGCCGGAACCGCCAACGCCAAAGCGATCGCCCCCGCGATACCCAAACCGAAACGAACCTTCATCGTCAGACGCTCCTATGACCTCGACGTCCCGCGATCCGCGCCACGCCCCGTGGCGGTGATAGGCCGCTGAAACGGCCGCCCTTAATGGCGGCTGGTTATATGCTTATGAGCCGGCCAGGACGCGCCGCGCCGGCAGGACCGCGGGCTGGCCCGGACGCTCGCGCAGGGCCCGCCAGGTCGGCGCCAGGGACTGGGCCGGACGGTATCCGGAGCGCACCAGGCGCTGCAGATCGCGGGCCCGCAGGTGCGGCGCCAGCAGCGTGAGGAAGTCCACCACATAGTCCCGCAGCACCCGGTCGCGCCGCAGCACCGCCCAGGTCGTGCAGGCCGGGAACAGTCCGTCGATGTCGATGGTGACGAGGTCGCTGGACGTCCCCGCCAGCGCCATCTCGGCGACGATGCCGACGCCCAGGCCCGAGCGGACATAGGTCTTGATCACCTCGGAGTCCTGGGTGGCGTAGGCGAACTGCGGCGAGATCCCCTCGGCCTCGAACGCCTTGACCAGGCTGGAGTCGCTGTCGGCCCCGTAGGCGATCAGCGGGTGCTCAGCGAGGTCCGCCAGGGTGACCGGCCGCCCCAGGTGGGCCAGCGTATGGCCGGCCGGCGCCAGGGCCACGCGCCGCCAGCGATACAGCGGCACGGCGAACTCGGCCGGGGCCAGGTCGTCGGCGGCGCTGACGATGGCCAGGTCGTGCTCGCCCTGGTCCAGGCCGCGCATGGCCAGGTCCTGGCTGAGGCTGAGATGGACGTTCACGTCCGGATAGCGCTCGCGCAGGCCCTTCAGCGCCGACGGTAGGACGAACTGGGCCTGTGTCTGGGTGGTCAGCAGCCGCAGTTCGCCGCTGGCCTCGCGGCGATGGTTGTCGGCCAGGGCGCGGATATTGCCGACCTCGGCCAGCACCAGCCGGGCGCTTTCGACCACCTCCTCGCCGACCGGCGACAGGCGGTCCAGGCTCTTGCCCTTGCGCACGAAAATCTGGAAGCCGAGCTCCTCCTCCAGCAGCTTCAGCTGCTTGGACAGTCCCGGCTGGGTGGCGTTCACTCGGTCGGCGGCCAGCGAGATGTTCAGCCCCGCCTCGAGGATCGCCACCAGATAGCGAAGTTGAGTCAGGGTCATCGCCGGTCGCCCCACCGGCCCTGAACCCGTCGGTCCTGAAATTGTGCGTCCACGGCCCATCCCTCCGTCAACCGTTACAATCCCCACTGTAACGGTAGACTTTAGGTGACACAGACAGTTTTTCTTGGCCGCCTGATAGCCGGACCGCCGCGCGCCAAGGTCATATCCATATAACCTCTTGTCGTAAGACCAACGGCGCGCGAGCCGCCATTGATCGCCCCCCGACGACGCACCGTGGCGTTCGTCGACCGTTTCTCGTCGTCATTGGGGGCTTCAAATGACCGTCTCGCCCATCTCCTCCCGCCGCGCCGCGGGCATGGCCATCGCGCTCGGCGCGCTGGCGCTCGGGGCCGCCGCCCACGCCCAGACCAAGCCGGCCGTCCGCCCGCCGCCCAGCAGCGATCTGGACGCCTCGAACATCCTGGGCCAGGAGCCGACCGGCCCGTCCAAGCCCACACCGCGCGGCCTCGACGGCCATCCGGACCTGACCGGCTACTGGAAGCCCATCCGCGTGAAGGGCAAGCCGGGCGGCAATATCGGCAAGGACGAACCGGGCTTCAAACTGCCCTTCACCCCGGCCGGCGAAGCGGCCCTGCAGTTCAACCTGACCAAGACGGTGGACCCCGAGGCGGTCTGTATCCTGGGCGGCATCCCGCGCCACAACGCCTCGGGCCTGCCGTTCGAGATCCTGCACACGCCCCAGCGGCTGGCGACGCTGTACGTCTACAACACCCACCGCTGGGTCTGGATCGACGGCCGCGCGCCCGATCCCGAGGCCGAACCGCGCTACTTCGGCAACGCCGTCGGCCACTGGGACGGCGACACGCTGGTCGTCGAGTCGAACGGCTTCAAGGACAGCAAGGACGGCAAGCTCTGGATCGACGAGAACGCCAATCCCCAGAGCGAGAAGACCCTGGTGGTCGAGCGCTGGAGCCGGCCGGACTACGATCACATCAAGCTGGAAATGACGATCAACGACCCGGTCTACTACACCCGGCCGTTCACGTTCAGCCGCACCTGGGTGCACGGCAAGCCGGGCGAAGGCCTGACCGAATATGCCTGCAACGAGAACAACATCGACGCCGGCCACATCGGGCCGGGACCGGGTCCGATCGGTCCCGACGGCAACCGCGGCGGAGGCTACGACGCCAAGCCCCTGCCCGCCGCTCCGCCGCCGCCTGAATTCTACGACAAGTAATAGTATCGGAGCGCGCGGCCCTCGCTGTCGCCGCGCGCTTATTTCCAAATACTCATATCATCGAACCTAAAAACCATATTTCTCTAATATTGCCAATCACTTGCTCACCAAGGTCTATGGCGCTCCGTAACCGAGGGGTGTCACATGAAAAGAACCGATAAGCTTCGAAATCATCTTCTGGCGGCCGCCGCCATCTCGGGCGTGTTGGCGCCGATGGCCGCCGCCCGCGCCGCGGAGACCGCACCGGAAGCCGCCGCCGAAGTCGACCAGCTGATCGTCACCGGCAGCCGCGTGAAGCGCACCATCGAGTCCAGCCCCGCGCCGATCGACGTGCTGTCCAGCGTCGCCCTGGACAAGACCAGCAAGGGCAACCTGCTGGAGTCGCTGAACACCCTGCTGCCGTCGTTCAACCTGCCTAACGTGGCGACGCCCAATGTCGGCAGCATGATCCGCGCCGGCCAGCTGCGCGGCCTCAATCCCAGCCACACCCTGGTGCTGGTCAACGGCAAGCGCCGCCACGGCACGGCCTTCCTGGGCGCCGGCGGTTTCGCCGCCTCCGCCCCGGCCGACCTGTCGCTGATCGCCGGCGGCGCCATCTCGCGGATCGAGGTGCTGCGCGACGGGGCCTCGGCCATCTACGGCTCGGACGCCATCGCCGGCGTCATCAACATCATCACCGACCAGAGCGACCACGGCAGTTCGGTCTCGGCCCGCGTCGGCCAGTACTTCGAAGGCGACGGCCGCACCTCGGTGTTCAAGGCCGACGCCGGCTTCAAGCTGGGCTCGAACGGTGGCTACCTGCACATCGCCGGTGAGGTCGACGACCAGAAGATCGTCATCCGCAACAGCCCGGTCCCGTCCAGCTTCCTGTTCTATTTCCCGCTGAACGCCGCCGGCCAGCCGGTGCTGCCGGCGGGCAATCTGTCCAGCAGCCCGACCCTGCCGGCCGGCGCCACGCTGAACCCCAAGGAAGCCACGCGCGACAACAACGCCTGGATCAACACCGGTAACGCGCCCTATCGCCTGGAGGCGCTAACCCTGGACATCGGCGCGCCGATCAGCGCCAAGGCGCAGGCCTATGGCGTGGGCACCTATGCCCACCGCACCTCGACCGCGCCGCAGAACTTTCGCCAGCCGGTGCGAGACGAGGTCGTGCGCGGCCTCTATCCGGACGGCTTCACGCCGGTCGAGGGCATCCGCGAGACCGACTACGAGCTGACCGGCGGCCTGCGCGGCGACGACCTGGCCGGCTGGGACTGGGACCTGTCGACGACCTATGGCCGCGATAAGGTCGACGCCTATGTCTACAACTCGGTCAACCCGACCTACGGCCTGGCCAGCCAGAAGGACTTCTATATCGGCCGCAACGACTACAGCGCCTGGACCACGAACTTCGACATCAAGCGACACTTCGATTGGGTCGTGCCGGTCGACCTGTCGTTCGGGGCCGAGCACCGCCGCGAGACCTTCGAGCTCTCACGCGGCGACGTGCAGTCCTACAGCCACGGCGGCGCCAAGATCCTGGACGGCCCCAACGCGGGCAAGACGCTGGGCGCGTCGCTGGGCGGCTCCCAGGCCCTGCCCGGCTATCGCCCCGAGGACGAGGTCGACCTCTCGCGCAAGAGCAACGCGGTCTATGTCGGCGCGGCGTTCAACCTGACGCCGGCCTGGCTGGTCGATGTCGCGGGACGCTACGAGGACTATTCCGACTTCGGCAGCACCCGCACCGGCCGCATCACCACGCGTTACGACATCGCCAAGGGCTTCGCCGTCCGCGGCACGATCAGCAACGGCTTCAACGCCCCGGCCCTGGCGGCCCAGGCCTACAAGAACACCGGCAACCAGAACACCTTCGTCAACCACGTGCTGCAGGTGAACTCGGCTGAGGCCATCGCCCTGGGCGCCAAGCCGCTGAAACCGGAGACCTCGACCAGCTACAGCCTGGGCGTGGTCGCCTCGCCAAAGCCGTGGCTGAACTTCGCCGTCGACGTCTACCAGATCGACGTCAAGGACCGGATCGCCCAGTCGACGACGATCCGCCAGGACAGCTTCCCGGCCTATGCGGCCCAGATCAAGGCGCTGGTCGCCTCGGTCGGCTTCGATCCCAATGACGGCGTCAGCTACTTCATCAACGCCGCCGATTCCCGCACCAAGGGCGTCGAGGCGACGATCGACGCCACGACCCACACCGACGACTTCGGGACCTTCCGCTGGTCGCTGGCCGTCAACCGCAACAACGCCAAGGTCACCGACATCACCCCGACCCCGGCGGTGCTGGCGGCCTACAAGATCCCGGTGTTCAGCGCCTCGGCCCAGACCAACATCCGCTATCAGGCCCCGCTGGGTAAGGAGATCCTGGGGCTCACCTGGACCTACAAGCGCCTGTCGGTGAACGCCCGCGAGACCCACTACGGCAAGCTCAAGCGCAACATCACCGTGACCACGCCGGTCACGACCGGTCCCTATGCCGGAGTCGTCGGCGAGATCCCGTACGACGTGGGCAAGGTGTGGCTGACGGATCTCGACATCGGCTACGACGTCACCGACGCTGTCAACGTGTCGCTCAGCGTCAACAACCTGTTCGACAAGAAGCCGCCGAAAATCCCCACGCCGGGCCTGGCCGCCTACCAAGCCTATTCCTACACCAACAACGGACCTGTCGGCGTCGCCGGCGGCTTCTATGCCGCAAGCATCCGCTACAAGTGGTGACCTGACGCGCCCAGACGCCAAAGCCGGACGGGCCCCGCGCCCGTCCGGCCTTTCGGCGTGGCTAGAAGGTGACACGGACACCGGCCCGCACCATGCGCGGCTCGACGGCGCGGCTGTGGATGTCGTCCACGGGACCGTTCAGGTCGATCGCCGGCAGGTAGGACGTGTAGTAGTACTCGATGTCCTTCTTCTTCGAATTCAAGGCGTTGAGCAGCTCTCCGAACACCTCGTAGCGGCCCGGCGTCCAGGCGGCGCGCAGGTTGACGATGGTGGTCGGCTCCGAGCGGATGCTGTTGTCCTCGGTCAGCGGGTGGACGCCCATGTGGCGCACGCGGACGGCGGCGTTCCAGCCGGGGAAGATGGCGCTGGCGCCCAGCTCGCCGGCGCTCTCCAGCGCCCCCGGCACGTATTCAGCGCCGGGGCTGTCCTGGAAGCGCGCATGGCTGGCGGTCCAGACGCCGTCGAACGCCAGCCAGGGCAGCGGCCGCCAGAAGGCCGTGACCTCGTAACCGCGCCGACGGCTGGCGGCCGAGGGCTCCACCGAGCCGGCGTCGCCGACATAGATCAGCTCGCTGTCGACATTCATCCACCAGTAGTCGGCGGTCAGGACGAGGCCGCCGCGTTCGAAGCGCGCGCCCAACTCCTTGCCCGTTCCGACCACCAGGCCCGGGGCCGGATCAGTCGGCGCCGTGACGCCGCGCGAGTCGTTGGAGTGGAAGCCACGCCCCCAGTTGGCGTAGAGCGCCAGGTTCTTGGCGGCCTCGAACGACGCCCCCAGCTTGGGCGAGACCAGGCTGTCCGTCTCGTGGCCATCCCACGCCCCGCGATCCAGGGCGCGGGCCTTGAAGTCGTAGGTGTCGGCCCGCGCGCCAGCCAGGATCGACAGCCGCTCGAAGGGCTTCCAGGTCGCCTCGGCATAGGCGGCGGCCGAGGCCTCCTTGACCGCGAAGCTGGAGCGGGTGGCGATCCGACGGCCCTGGACCGTGTGGTAGAGCCCGACCTGGCTGATGTCGTCGAAGCGGCCCTCGGCCCCGACCACCAGCTTCAGTGTGTCGCCGGCATGGACGATGCGCTCGACGCGGCCGCCATAGGTGGTCAGCTTCTCGGTCTGCTCCAGCTCGTCGCCATTGACTGGGTCGTCGAGGAAGAAGGTGAAGTTGGAGACCATCGCCCAGTCGTAGCGCTGGGCGTAGGCGGTCGCCCGCCACTCGGGACCGTCCAGGCGGACGGTCAGGATCTGGCGATTGGTGCGGCCGCGCAGGCTGGTATCCAGCGCGCCATAGGCGTCCGGGACCAGCGTGCCGATCGCCCGCTCGGGGATCTGCTCGGTCGGGTTCCAGGTGGCGCGATAGCTGGACAGGCTGACCCGCAGCTTGCCGATCGGCGTGTCCTTGGTGAACTTGCCAAACAGCGACACCGGCCGGAAGTGCTCCGGCAGCGCCCAGGGGCCGTCATAGGTCTTGGCCTCGCCGGCCAGCAGCAGGTCGCCGCCGGCCACGTCGAGGCTGCCGCCCAGCGCCACGCGCTTCCACTCGTAGGACCCGGCCTCGACCGTGGCGAATGGCGCCTCGAAGCGGTCAAGCGTGGTCACCTGCCCCGTCCCGACCAGGGTGAAGTCGCCGGTGTCGGCGCGGTACGGGCCCTTGCGGTAGTCGATCCGCTTGATCAGCTCCGGGATCAGCCCGTTGACGTCCAGATAGCCCTGACCGTGCCCGTGGGTGCGGAAGTTCAGCGGCACGTCGTCGACATAGAGGCCGAAGTCGGTCCCGTGATCCAGGTTGAAGCCGCGCAGGAAGTACTGGTTGGCCTTGCCGCTGCCCGAGTGCTGGGTGGCGATCATGCCCGGCACCGCCTCGATCAGTTCGGCGGTGCGCAGGATCGGCCGCACCGACAGGTCCGCTCCCGCCACCGCGCCTTCGCTGGCGGTCGCCGCCGTCCCGATCCGCTTCTCGGCCCGGCCGAACACGACCACCGCGCTGACGGCGTCGTGGGGCTCGGTCGGCGCGTCATCCGACGCGCTGACGGAGAGGACGCCGGCCAGGGCGACAAGAGCCAAAGACATAGAGAACCCACCTCGACCGGCGCGCCGGTCCCAACGCTGAAAACACGCGTCGCGACGACGCCCCGCCTAACGAGACGAGACCCATGAGCCTGTCAGGTAATTTACCGTTCCAGCGCCGTTACACCGCCGTTACAGGTCTGCCCGCATGAGCCCGCACGCCTTGCAGGACGAGATCGCGCGGGTCCGGGGCAGCGGTTTGCTGGGCCGTTCGCAGACCCTGTCGCGGTTCTTCGAGTTTCTGGTCGATCCGCCGGGAAACGCGCCGCCCAAGGAGAGCGAGATTGCGCTCAGCGTCTTTGGTCGCGGCGCGTCGTTCTCGACCGAGCAGGACGCTGTGGTCCGGGTCTACGCCCACCGCCTGCGCAAGAAGCTGGAGGACTTCTATGACCGCGCCCCCAGCCCCTCCGGCGTACGCCTCAGCGTGCCGCGCGGGGAGTACCGGATCGCCGCCGAACCGATCGCGGCGTCGGCCGAGCCTTCCCCGCCCAAGTCGCCGCACCGGGCGTGGTGGGCGCTGGCCGGTTTCGCGGCGGCGCTGCTCGTCGGCGTCCTGCTGGTGGCCGGCGCCCGCCTGTTCAGCAACGATCCCGCCCGTCTGCCGCCTTGGTCGACCCTGGCCGAGACCACCCGGCCGCTCGTGGTCGTCATCGGCGACTACTACCTGTTCGGCGAGACCAGCCAGGGCATGGAGGTCGAGCGGCTGGTGCGGGAGTTCTCGATCAACTCCAAGGACGAGCTCTACGCCTACATGATGCGCCATCCGGAGGCGGCCGGGCGCTATGCGGACCTGGGCCTGACCTATCTGCCCGTCTCGACCGGCGTGGCGCTGCAGCGCGTCCTGCCCCTGCTGCCGCGCGGCAAGACCGTGCGGGTGATCGCCGCCTCCAGCTTCTCGCCCGACCTGCTGAAGAGCGCCGACGTGCTGTATCTCGGCCATCTCAGCGGCCTGGGCGCGCTGCGCGAGACCGCCTTCGCCGGCTCGCGCTTCGCCTTCGGCGAGACCTATGACGAGATCGTCGACCAGCGCACGGGCCGCCACTACCAGGGCCGCGCCGGCGCCGACGCGACCGGCGGCCATCTCTACCGCGACTACGGCTATGTCGCTTCGTTCTCGGGGCCGGCCGGCAACCGGATCATGATCGTCGCCGGCACACGCGACGCCTCTGCCCAAGGCGTGGCCGAGGCCATCACCGACACCGCCCGCCTGCGCGAACTGATGCGCGCCAGCGGCAAGGCCAAGGCGTTCGAGGCGCTCTACGAGGTCGACGGCAAGGGCGTGGTCGACATGGACACCCGCCTGGTGGTGGCCGGCGCGCGCATCGCCGCGACGGAGGACGCCAGCGCCGCCGGCGCGCGGTTCCCGCTGAGCTAGCGGTTCACCGCCTGGCGGCCGAAAGCCTCGTAGTCCGGAAGGGCGATGGGCGGATTGCGCGGATACCAGTAGGCGGCGTGGCAGGCCTCGCAGGCGGCGTCCATCTCCTCGCCGCCCTTCAGGATGCGGGCCTTGTCGCGGATCTTGATGCCTTCCAGCGTCTCCTGCGCGGCCGCGCTCAGGCGGCCGGCGGCGGCGGCGAACCGGGCCGGATCGGCCTTGATGTCGGCGGCGATCTGCTCGGGCGTCCGGGTGCCGGGAACGTCGGCGTCGGCGAGCGGGCTGTGGGCCGCCCCGCCGACCGCATGGGTCCGGGCCAGGAGCTGAGAGGCGTCGAACAGGTTCTGGGCCCGCGCCTGGAGCGCGGCCCACTCGGCGTTGGTCGTCGGCGCCCTCTCGATCGTGCCCTTGTCGGAGACCACCGTGCCGACCGCTTCCCAGACCTCATCGGCGTTCGGGTCGATCCTGTCGCGCATCAGCTCAAGGATGGTGGTCTCGGGCTTGGCCGGCGCGGCCTGGTGACGCGGTCCGCAGGCCGTCAGGCCGACGAGCGCCAGCATGGCCAGGACCGGAAACTTGGGGTTCGACATGGAGGACGCCCGCTGCAAAGCTGATTTGGCGCAGCTTTAGGAGCCGGCGCCCGGCCGCGCCGCACATCTCTGGTCATATCGATATGCCCCGAGCGCCATAAGGCGGGGCTCACTTCACCTGATCGAACTCGACATCGATCTGGATCTCGACCTCGGCGCCGACCGGACCGACCAGATAGGTCAGACCGAAGTCGCGGCGGTCGATGCGCGTCGTGGCCGAGAAGCCCAGCTTGGCGCCGTCACGCGTCTTGCCGACGCCGCCGAAGGCGACATCCAGCACCACGGGCTTGGTCACGCCGAGGAAGGTCAGCTCGCCGGTGACCTTGCCCGCGCTCGCCCCTTGCAGGGCGATCGACTTGGACACGAAGGTGATGGTCGGGAACTGGGCGGCCTTGAAGAACTTGTCGCCCGCCAGTTCGTCGGCGAACCCGGCCACCGGGGTGGCGATCGATCGCGGATCGATGGTGACCGAGAGGCTGGACTGCTCGGGGTTCTGACCATTCCACTTGAGCGCGCCCTCCAGGCGGTCAAACCGGAACACGCTCTTGGACACCCCGCCCTGATGGTCGATGCGGGCGATCAGCGCCGCGTGGCGCGCGTCCAGCGCGTAGTTCCCATTCGGAGCGTTGGCCGGCGTCTTGTCCGGGGCGGCCAGGGCCGTCCCCGAGGCGGCTAGCGACAGAAGCATTGAAAGCGCGAGCAGGTGTCGGCGAGCCATGGGTTTTCCTCGTGATGACGATGAAGATCCCGCGAGCGCTTAGCGTCGAAGGACCTCCGGTCGGATATGGCCTTTGGCCATAAGCATATGCGCCGAGACTGACACGGCGGGCTGCATGCGCCTGTAGAAAATCTGCCTCGACCAAATTCCTAGTCAATAGATAGGATTTTATCAGTGGCGCCTCCTCCCTTTCAGCGCCGCCAAACTCTCGCGCGGCTGGGAAGTCCTGCGCGACGCCTCCGGCGCGGTCTGTCCGCCGCGCCGGAGGCACACTTCTCTAGCTTGGATGGATCGCATGGCGGCCGCGCCGTTTTCGCTCTTCCGGTCGCTGCGCAGCCTCGAATGGCCGACCCTGCTGGTCTGGTTGGCGATCCACATCGGCTGGCTGGGCCTGACCTATTTCCACGCGCAGCTCCCGACGGCGGTGCTCGCCTTGGGCGGCGGCTGGATCATCGCCTGGCACGGCAGCTATCAGCATGAGGCCATCCACGGACATCCGACCCACTCGCGGCGCGTGAACGCGGCGCTGGCCTCGATCCCACTCTCCCTATGGCTGCCGTTCGAGACCTATCGCCGCTCGCACCTCGCCCACCACGCGACCCACGACCTGACGGCGCCGGAGAACGATCCCGAGGCGCGCTATCTGTCCGACACGGCTGGGCCGCTGCGCCGCGCCCTGGCCCGAGCGGCCTCTCCGCTCGCCGGACGCCTCCTGCTGGGCCCCTTCGTCGAGATCGGCGTCTTCCTGGCCAGCGAAGCCCGCCTGGTCTGGACCGGCCAGCAGCACAGGCGCGTCGTCTGGGCCCTGCACGGCGTGCTGGTCGCCGGTCTCGTGGCCTGGCTGATCGCGATCTGCGGCATGAGCTTGGGCCGCTATCTGTTGTGCTTCGTCTATCCGGGCGTGGCGCTGGGCCTCATCCGGTCCTTCGCCGAGCATCGGGCCCATGCCGACCCGGCGCGCCGCATCGCCATCGTCGAGAACGCGCCGGTGCTGGGACTGCTGTTCCTCAACAACAACCTGCATGTCGCACATCACGAGCGCCCTGGCCTCGCCTGGCACCGCCTGCCCGCCTATCACGCCCAGCAGCGCGCCCGTCTGCTCACGAGCAACGGCGGCCTCGTCTATGACGGCTATGCTGAGGTCTTCCGTCGTTACCTGTGGCGGCCGCACGACGAACTCGAACACGCCCAGGCGCTGGAGCGCGCACGATGAACTACGTCGCCTCGCTGCCGATGTACGACCTGCCCGAGCTGCAGGCGGCAAACGACGCCCTGTGGGAAGCCTTGCGTGTTCGCCTCGCCGCCAGCGGAACGCCGGCGCCCCGGTCCCTGGATCGCGAGCTGCCGCTCGATGACCTCTGGCGCCATCCGCGCCTGCTGCTGGCCCAGACCTGTGGCTATCCCTTGGGCAAGAGCCTGCACGGCGTGGTCAGGCTCGTCGCTACCCCTCGCTACGCCGCCCAGGGCTGCGACGGCCCGTTCCATCGCAGCGTCGTCGTCGTCCGCGCCGGCGACAAGGCCCAAAGCCTGCTCGATACCCGTGGCCAGCGGTGCGCGATCAATTCGCGAGACTCCAACACCGGCATGAACCTGCTGCGCGCGGAGATCGCGCCCCTGGCCAAGGGGCGGCCGTTCTTCAGCTCAATCCTGATCACGGGCGCGCATGCAGGCAGCGCCCAGGCCCTGATCGAGGACGCAGCGGATGTCGCGGCGATCGATTGCGTGACCTGGGCGCACCTGCGCCGCCATCGGCCCGACCTGACCAAGGGCCTGCGCGTCCTGGCCTGGACCAGCCGGACGCCCGGCCTGCCCCTGATCGCCGCGGAAAACCTCCCCCGCGCCGTCTACCGGGCGCTGGGCTCGGCGCTGGAGGACGTCATGGCCGACCCTGCCTTGCGCGATGTCCGCCGGGTCTTGCTGCTGGACGGCGTCAACGTTCTGCCGCTGACGCACTATCGCGCCGCCGGATATCTCGAGGACCTCGCCATTCGACAGGGATATCCGGCGCTCGCCTAGGGTGGGTCACGCATCTACCACAAGCGCGGCTTCGACTGGAAAGGACCGACGCTCCGGGAACGCAGGCGCCAGGCGGCGACGCCAGAATGTGCTGTCTAGCCAGCGGCGCTCCATGCCGTACCAGGCGTCCAGGTGCTGGCGATAGGCCTGCCTGACGCGCCCGATCTCTTTGGCATATTCGCCGCTCGCAGCGTCGTCGCCAGATAGAAGACGGTCGGCGGTCTCGGCCCCGGCAAGACCCGTATAGAGCGCGTTGAACAGGCCCTGCGAGGAGAGCGGATCGAAGGCCAGGGCCGCGTCGCCGACGGCGATCCAGCCTTGGCCGGCGGGTGGCGAAAGGCTCGCCCCGTGCGCCGCGCAATATCCCGCCGTCGCGTTCTCCCATGCGGATGCGGTCAACAGCGGCCCCAGCATGGGCAGCGCTCGTCCGGCGGCGAGCAGAGCCATGGGATCTCGGCCCAGCCGTGCGGCCGATAGGTCCGCGTCCGTGTGGAAGGCCAGGAGCGCCTCGCCCTTGGGCAACGGCGTGGCGTACCACCAGCCGTCGGCGGCGGCCTCGATCTGCGTGACGCCTTCGGGCAGGTCGGTCTTGGCGCGCAACCACGCACAGACAAGGCGGTCATCGACGACGCGCTGGGCGCCCTGACCATCCATCAGCCGAGAGCCGCGACCGCTCGCATCGATCACCAGCGACGTCGTGACCTCGTGCAGCGCGCCGTCGGCCTGAAGGCGTAGCCGCCAGCCGCCGTCCTCGCGCGTCAATCCCGCCGGGATGGCGGGGGCCAGCAGGGTCGCGCCCCGAGCGACGGCCGTAGCGCGCAGTCGCCGCTCGAACCGGGCGCGATCCAGGCACCAGCCGTGCCCATCGGGATCGGCAAGCGTATGGCGCTCGACCGGCTCGTCGTCGCCCCACGCGCCGCGATGCAGATGGCGGGGCGTATGGCCGTCGGCCAGGAAGCCGTCCCACAGCCCCATGTCGATCAGCAGCCGACGGGCCGCGCCGGGAAGAGACTCCCCGACACGGCCACGCGGCGTGGCCCACCGATCGACCAGCAGCACCCGCCGGAACGGGGCCAGGTTCAGCGCCGCCGTCGCGCCGGCCGGCCCCGCCCCGATGACGACGACGTCGAACGCCTCCACCTATTTGAACTGGACCGGCAGACCCAGCGGGAAGCGGCGGAACTTGTCGATGTCCGAGATATCGACCCGACGGTTGGTGCCGGGCGAGCCGGCGTGGGTCGCGCCCTGATGGGCGGGCGACTTCAGGCTGCGCGGGCCCTTGCCGCTCTTGGGGATGACGTCGTGGATGGTCTTGCGCCGATCCTCGACCTCGATCACCGCCGGGAAGGCGTCGGTGTCCTTCGGACCTTCGCGCACCTCCACCACGCCCAGATGGTCGAAGTGCTCGATCATGTTGTTGATCTGGTCGGTGTAGCTGGTCGTGCCCAGCGGATCGATCCAGGCGGCGCGGTTGGCGAAGGCGGCCCGCCGCTCGGACAGCGGCCGCTTCTTGTCCATGACGATCTCGTAGTTCTCCTCGGTCAGCACCTGGTCGGGCACGCGGGCGGGCCAGAAGGCGGGCACGTAGGGGTCGTAGGCGGTGTCGTAACCCGAGCGGCAGCTGGCGCTGTCGGTCTGCCAGGGCACGGCCATCCAGCGGGTGATGCCGCCGGGGATCTGGCCGTAGAGCGGGCCGTTGGGGATGGTCATGCTGTCGCTGGTCAGCACCTCGCCCAGGTTCGGCGCCACCCAGTCGGGCAGGACGTGGGCGAAGCGGAACGGGGCCATGTACATGGTCGAGGTCCGCACCGGCCAGGTCATCTCGCAGCCCGGGTGGAAGGCGTCGGCCAGGCAGAAGTCCAGCGCGGCGCGGGTCAGCACGTCGCCCTGCTCGGCCAGAGGGACCTGGTCGATCGAGGTCGGCGGGACGCGCTCGGGATCATAGTCGGCGTCGAAATCCCCCCTCGCCCACTGGTCCAGCATGGAGAGCTGGCAATCGCTGAGCGCCGCGTTCTGGCGCGGCGTCGGGGCCGCCGGGATGGCCATGGCGTCGCCGTACAGCCACGGCCACGGCGTCGGCGCCCAGGAGTCGACCGCAAAGCGCCGGAACGAGTTCGACAGGACGCGGCGGATTTCCTGGTTGGCCGGTCCGGCGTCGGCCAGCTTGGCGATGCCTTCCGGCGTCGAGAAGTCGAACGCGCCCTTCCAGCCGAAACCAGCCGCAAAGCCCGCATTGACCCACTGCAACCCGGCCATCCGCTCGAAGATCGGCAGGATGTCGTGGGTGAAGGACGGGCGCTTGGGCGCGGCCAGGGTGCCGGCCTTGATGGCGACGTCGCGCATCAGGTCCCACATGGTCCGCACCGACTTGCGCTGCGGGCCGAAGTTGGGCGGGGCGACCACGACCCAGGCCGGCACCACCTCCAGCGGCGTGCCGTTCAGGGTGACCTTGGCGGTGACCGGGCCGTCGGAGATGTCGTCGTACCAGCCTTCGTTGTTGGCGAAGGTGATGGCCCAGCTGCCGTCGCACGAGGCCGACTTGCCGTGGCCGCCCAGCACGATCAGGCGCTGCTCGGCGTCGGTCGAGACCTCGCCCAGATAGACCTTGTCGCCCATGAACTCGCCGTCGTCGAAGGCCTTGGCCTTGGCGGCGCGGCCGCCGACATGGCGGGCTTTCGGGGTGATGGCCAGGCCGGCGCGGTCGGCGATGGCGGCGTTGCGCAGCACGGTCGGCGGGGCCGAGGCGGCCTCGGGAATGTCCAGGGCCAGTTGGAAGCCGTACCAGGCCGACTTGGTGTTCGCCAGCTGGACCGACCAGTCGATCTGGACGTCGTCGTGCTTGCCCGTCAGCTCACGGACGATGTCGCCCTTGGCGTTGACGCCATAGACGCGGAACCGGGCGGCCTGACGCTTCAGGCGGCCGTGCTTGTCGCGATAGGCGCCTTTGGGCAGCGGCTCGGGATCGGGCGTTTCCGGGCCAAGATACCATTCGTCCGGACTGTTGCCGACACGGGCGATGCCGATCGGCGGATAGATGGCGGCCTTGACCACGCAGGTGTCGGGCGGGGTGTCCGGCGCGAGGTGCGGCGTTCGGGGCTCGGCCGGGTCGCGCAACGGCTGGCCGTTGGCCTCGTGGCGCGTATTGGCGCTGGCGGCGTAGACGGCCTTGCGCACGGCGGCGATCGAGGATTCCGGGACCGGCGCCTGCTCGGGCGGCACGCGGAAGATGTTGAAGGCCAGCGACTGGCCGTAGGCGGACTGGCCGCGATCGTCGACGTCCTGGCGCGGGATGACCAGGGTCGCGACGTGGATGAACGGGCTCTCGGCCTCCGGCCAGTCCACGGTCGCCTCGTCCAGCGGCATGGTCGCCGGATTGGTGCGGCGCTGGACCATGAACTTGAAGCGGTATTCGCGCTTCAGCAGGCGGCCGGCCATGTCGGTGGCCAGGTAGTCGGGCGCGTCGTTGGCGACATTCTCCGGCGGGGTCTCGGGATCGAGGCGATACTTGACCGCCTGCTTCTGGCCTGCGCCGAACGGCAGGATGCCCCAATAGGTGGTGGTCAGGACGCTGCCCTCGACCTTGGCCATCTCGTTGAGGATGTGGTTGGTCTTGGGATGGTGGGCCAGGTAGGTCGGATAGTCGCCCTGGACGACCCCGGCATAGGTGAACTCGCACATCTCCGTCGCGTTATCGACGAAGAAGATCGGGTAGTTCTGCATGATGAAGTCGGCGGTGTCGCCGACCCCGCCATAGGCCTTCTCACCCGGCACGCCGAACACCTTCAGGCCGATGCCCACCGTCGACTGCAGGTCGGGCGAGGTCGGCGAGGTGTCGCTGGAAAAGCGCATCCAGGCCGTCAGGCTGTCGTGGGCGAAGACCCCGACCTTGAGGTCGGCGGGGATGTCCTTGACCATCTCCAGACGACCATGGGCCGCGCCGTGCAGCTTGCGGAACACCGGGCGTTCGGCCGGGGTCTGACCCAGGCGAATCCGCTTCTTCTGGGCGATGTCGACGAACATCTCGATCAGGCGATTGATCGGGTCGTCGCCACAATCAAAGCACGGCGGAATTGGTGGATTCTTGTCGCTCATCGCGCCCTCCCCGAGGTCATGCACCCTGGGAGGAACCCATACTCCTCATAATTGTGTCAATCCAATTTTCCCGCCATTGATGCATTGCCGCTGAGCGTCGATGCGTGGCCGTTGGCGAAGCGCTCGGGGATGATCGCCACGCTCTGCGTCAGAGCGAAATTTGGGCGCTGCCGGCGTGATCCGGAACGTCTTCGCATGGCGATCGAACCACTGGTTGCTTGACCATGGCGCCTTGGCCGATGCTGCCTTGGACCGGTCAGACCGGTTCAGAAAAAAGTGAGGGGAAATCGTGCGAGTATCGTCAATGGTCCTGGCGGCGTTGTTGCTGCCCACGGCCGCTTTAGCCCAAACCAACCCCGACCCGGCCCGGCTCAAGGCCGACGTCACCAAGCTGGTGAGTTTCGGGACGCGGCATACGCTGTCCGACCCCGATCATCCGACGCGCGGGATCGGCGCGGCGCGGCGCTGGTACACCGACGAGATGAAGCGGATCGGCGAGCGCTGCGGCGGCTGCCTCCAGGTCTCCACCATCGAGCGCGTGTTCACCAACGACCGCGCGCCCAAGGGCGTGAACGTGGTGGACGTCCTGGCCATCCAGCCGGGCCGCGATCCGAACCGCGTGGTGATCGTGCAGGGCCACATCGACAGCCGCGTGACGGATGTCATGAATTCCACCAGCGACGCGCCGGGCGCCAATGACGACGCCTCGGGCGTGGCGCTGGTGCTGGAGGCCGCGCGGCTGCTGTCGGGCAAGAAGTTCGACGCCACCATCATCTACGCGGCGCTGTCGGGCGAGGAACAGGGCCTGATGGGCGGGACCCTCCTGGCCGACACGGCCAAGGAGCGGGGCTGGAAGGTCACCGCCGTGTTGAACAACGACATCGTCGGCAACACGGTCGGTCAGAACGGAACGCGCGTGGCCGATCGAGTGCGGGTGTTCTCCGAAGGCATCCGAGCGATCGAAGACGTTCCCGAACAACTCGTGCGCCGCGGAAACGGCGGCGAGGACGACGGCCCCAGCCGCGCGCTCGCCAAGGCCATCGACCATGTCGGCGAAGGCATCAAAGGCGGCCTCGACGTGTTCGTAGACAGGCGCCCGGACCGCTTCGGTCGCGGCGGCGACCATGAGCCGTTCCTCAAGCTGGGCTATCCCGCCGTCCGCTTCTCGGTCGGGATCGAGAACTACAACCAGCAGCACCAGGACCTGCGCACCGACAAGGGCGTCGAGTATGGCGACACGGTCGACAAGATGGACTTCCCGTACCTGGCCAAGGTGACGGCGATCAACGTCGCGACCCTCGCCCGCCTCGCGGCCGCGCCCGCGGCGCCCGATCAGGTGCTGCTGCGCGGCGCCCTGGGCAGCGATACGACCGTGTCCTGGACCGCCGTGCCCGGCGCGACGGGTTACAGGGTCGTCTGGCGTCGCAATGACAAGCAGGACTGGACCGACCATCGGGACGTTCCAGCCGATGCGACCGAGACCGTGCTCAAGGGCATGAACGTCGACGACACCTTCTTCGGCGTCTCGGCCCTGTCGTCCAGCGGCGCCGACAGCATCGTCACCTTCGGCGGACGCGCCCCGCGCCGTTAAGCGCTCGCCAGAAAAGTTGAACCCGCGCAGGCCTGGCCTGCGCGGGTTCTTTTTGGCCTTGATGGCTTTCCGGCGTCTTAGAACTTGAAGCGCATCCCGCCGCGGAAGGTGCGGCCCAGCAGGTCATAGGGCGCGCTCGTGCCGAAGGACGTGCCGCTGCTGGGGATCGGTTCGGGATCGCGGTCGAACAGGTTCTCCACCGCCGCGAACAGCGTGATCCGACGGCCAGCGACGGTCACGTCGTAGTTCTCGGCGAGCTCGACGTACCAGACCGGGTCCACGTGATTGTAGGCCTCGGGGATGCCGGTGCGGCTGGTCTCGGGCTGGTTGGTGATCCGGCCCTTGCCCAGGTAGCGCGTGGTCACGGTGGTGCGGCTGGCGCCGACGACATAGGTCGCCGTCAGCATGCCGCGCCACTTCAGGCTGGCGAAGGTGCCCAGGGTCGGCGGCGCGACGTCGCCCGGCAAGATGGTCTCGTCCTTGAGCCGCTGGGAGACCAGCAGTCGCAGGTTGATCGCGCCGGGCAGCTTGTCGCTGAACCGGTCGAGATTGGCGCGATAGCCGACCTCGTAGTCGATCCCCTCGACGGCGACGGTCTGGGCGTTGATGCCGCTGGTGTAGATGGTGGCGTTGACCAGATTGGTTGCGCCCGGCGCCTTGACGATCGAGTCGCAGGCCGCCGGGTTCTGCGGCCGATTGAAGCCGTAGCACATGTCGATGATCTGCTGCGCGCCGACGGCCGTGATCGCGTCGGCGATATCGATCTTGTACCAATCCACTGACAGGCTGAGGCCCGGCGCAAAGTGGGGCTGGTAGACGCCGCCGGCGGTCCAGGTGTCGGCGATCTCGGGCTTCAGGTTCGGATTGCCGCCGCTCAGGGTGATGTTGGGCACCTGCGGGCTGCCAGCCTGGGTCCGGTCCAGATAGGCGTTCACGAACTGGCTGCTCGGGGCGAACAGGTCGTTCAGGTTCGGCGCGCGGATGTCGCGCGAACGGGTGCCACGCAGCCGCAGATCGTCATTGATGTCCCAGGTCAGTCCCGCCTTCCAGGTGGTGACCTTCCCGCTGGTCGAGTAGTCGGTCCGCCGGATCGCGCCGTTGAACTCGACGCTCTTGGCCAGGACGGTGTCCTTCAGCAGCGGAACCAGGATTTCGCCGAAGGCTTCCTTGACGTTGTAGCCGTTGGCTCCGTTCTTGTAGTTGCCGACGTTCCACAGCGACTGCAGGGAATAGGCGTCGGCCGTCGAGGAGAAGTTCTCCTTGCGGTACTCGAAGCCGGCGGCGACCGAGACCGGCCCGGCCCAGGTCGAGAACGGGCTGTACTGGCCGTCGATCGACCAGACATCCTGGTTGAAGTCGAGGTCCTGACGCGTCCGCAGCCCCTCGGCGGCGCCCGTGACCCAGGCGATAGAGGCCGCGCCCAGCGAACCCTCGCCGAACACATTCATCGGCACGCAGCCGTTCGTGGGATTGGCCACGGTCGAGCGGCAGACCGGAGCGCCCACCGCGACGCCGGCCACGCCGCCGGTCGCAGGGTTGGCGATGACGTCGATCGCTCGATTGAAGCGGTCGAGGATGATGTTGTTGTCGCGGGTGTACCAGACCTTGCTGTGGCCGTGCTGGTAGTAGGCCCGCCACCGGCCGCTATCGGCGAAACGGCCTTCCAGCGCCGCCAGGACCCGGTCTTGACGACGGTAGTAGCCCGCCTCGCCGATGTGCGTCCCGGGCTTGTTGATCATGTCGTAGAACAGCCGCGCCATCTGGAACGAGCTGACGCCGGCCTGGTCCATGGCCTGTTGCGTCACCAGCGGGATGAACGGGTTGTTCCTGTTGATCGTCAGCGCCGTGGCGCCCTGGCGGTTATAGACCGCCGACCAGTTGACCGTGTCGTTGCCGGCGTAGCTGGCCTCGAAGATGGCGGTGATCTTGTCGGTCAGCTCGTAGCTGCCCCGGCCGTAGATGCTCCAGTGCTCGTCGTCGGGCAGCAGCGCGCCGCGGATGGGCATCGACTCGATGGAGCCGCCGGCCTGCACCTGGCCTTGCTGGATGGGGCCGAGGACGAAGGTCCCGACCGTGCCGCCGGGACCGAAGGCCATGCCCGCCAGGGGACCGGACGCGATCACACCGCCGGGGGTGCTGTTGTAGCCCGCGTCGGTGCGGACGATCTGACCGGGCTGGCCGTTCGTGGCCGTCCAGTTCGGGTTGTTCAGCAGCCGCAGCCCCGGCTGGAACCAGTCACGGGGATCGTCGTAGAAATCGATCCGATCGCCCTTGTAGTAGTTCCCGCTCAGCAGGAGGTGGCCCTTGCCGCCGGCGAACTTGCTGCCATAGGCCAGGTCGCCCGAGACGATCTTGCCGTCGCCATGGCCGGTCTTGCTGAAGTTGACGCCGCCCTTCAGACCGGTGAAGCCGGTGTCGAGGATGAAGTTGACGACCCCGGCGACGGCGTCGGAGCCGTAGGCGGCCGAGGCGCCGCCCGTCACGACATCGACCCGCTGCACCAGGTTCTGCGGCAGCAGATTGACGTCCACGGCCGGAGACATGCCCGAGCCCACCACGCGGCGGCCGTCCAGCAGCACCAGCGTCCGGGTGACTCCAAGGTCGCGAGCGCTCAGCTGGTTCGCGCCGCCGGTGGCGTTGGCGAACAGCGTCGTCGTGCGCGGCGTGTTGCCCGTGCCCATCGAGGGCAGCTGGGTGATGTAGTCGGCGATGTTGGTCGGGTTGCGTTCCTGGATGTCCGCCGCCGACAGGACGGTGGTCGGCGTCGGCGCCTCGTTGCCGTTGCGCACGATGCGCGAGCCGGTGACGATCACCTCTTCGACCTGGCTCGCTTCCGGCGACGGCGTCCCGGTTTGGCCGGCCGCGGCGGCCGGGTTCGCCACGAGACTCAAGGCGGATCCCGCGGCGATGGCGGCGCCGGCAAACAGGCGCCACCGAAGACTCTTCAACACACTCACTCGAGACATGAAGCCACCCCATTTGTATAAGATATAAATGTGACGACCATAACGTCGTTATGCGAAGACTCCACCTCCGATTGCCGCAAAATTGCCGCAATTCGCTCAGGGTTTGGACATTTCGGAAGCTGCGCGGCGCCGATTGCGTGCAGGGCGGCACGCCTGTCGATTGTGGCGCTCCACGCCGCGCAACTCAGCCGGTGGTCGTTGCATCCAGTGTTGCGATCAGGTCGGCCTGCGTCGCGAAGCGTTCAAGCTGGGCCATAAGGCCTTCCGCCCGCCGCGAGCCCATGCGTGGCCCGGTCAGGTTCAGGAACTTCGACCGCAATGTCTGTCGCAAGGCGCCTAGATCGCCCGACGGCTTGGAGACGTCGTGACAGGCGACCAGGATGCGGCCGTCGCGCGTCTCGACGGTCACCTCGGTGATGTCCTCGGGCCAGCTGGCGGGGGCCAGTTCGACGGTCGTGATCGCCCGGATCGCTTCCAGTTCCGCGCGATGGACAACCGCGTCAGCATAGGCGGCCACGTCCGAGGTGTCGGCTTCGCAGACGGCCAGGGCTGCGTTGAAGCGCAGGCTGAACTTGGCTTCCAGCCCGGTCCGTGGCGCGGCGATGTTGCACATCGCGTCGGCGCCGGCGTCGACCTTCAGGCGGATGCTTCGCACGGCCTCAGGCCGCAGTCCCTGGCGACGCAAAGCGCCCAGCGCCTCCAGCGTCCCATGCGTGCCGAAGCAGGAAGCGTGGTGCTTGAAGAGGTTCTTGTCCAAGGCGTAGCCGTCCCAGACCAGCGGTCCGGACGGCAGACCGTCGCTCTGGGTGGCGGCGAAGCCTCGGGGATGTTCGAGGATGTCCGCTCTGGCGCTGACGCCAGCCCGCGCCCAGAGGGCCGACATCACGCCCGCCTCGGCCGCGCGCCCCGCATGCAGCGGCTTGGTCATGGTGCCGAACTGCGCCTTGAGCCCCGCCGCCTGCGAGCCCGCCAGGCCGTAGGCGCGGGCGGTGGCCTCCTCGTCCAGGCCCAGCAGATAGGCGCAGGCCGCCGCCGCGCCGAACGCGCCGATCGTCCCGGTGGCGTGGAAGCCGCGCGCATAGTGGCTGCCGCTGATCAAGGTCCCGATCATGCCGGCGGCCTCGTAGCCGACGACGAAGGCCTCGATCACGGCGCGCCCCGACAGGCGCTCGGCCTCGGCCAGGGCCAGCAGTCCAGGCAAGATCACCGTCGTCGGGTGGACGTGCATGGCCAGGTTGACGTCGTCATAGTCCAGGGCATGGCCCGCGACACCGTTGATCAGGGCCGCTTGCCGGGCGCTGAACGCCCTGCCCGCCCCGACCGCCGACGCAACGGGGATCGCGCCCTCGGCAAGCGCCACCTCGCGGATCAGCCGTGTCGCCGGCTCATCAGCCCCGCCGATCGCCAGGCCGAAGAAATCGAGTACGCAGAGCCCCGCCATGTCGAGCGTGGCGGGCGGGATATCGACGACCACCGCGCGGCTCTGGCGAATGATCGCCGCCGTCAGCCTAGTCACCGGGGAAGACCGCCGGACCGGGCCAGGCCGTCGTCGCGACCAGGGCGTCGAACCCGGCCGGCCACGCGGCGCGCCAAGCGGCCTTCTGGTCGTCATCGGCCCAGGAGCCGTCCACGCCGTTCAACATCATGGCGCGCAGGTCGGGCATGTCGTAGCCGAGGTGGCTGTGCATCAGCTCCCATGCGCCGCCCGGCGTGACGTTGTGCAGGGTCGGGTCGTCCGTGTTGGGATGCAGCTTCAGGCCCAGCTCCGACATCCTGCGGATCGGGTGATCGACCGCCCAGCGCTCCGGTTCCAGCGTGCGCAGGTAGTAGGAGTTGGTCGGCACGATGGTGAACAGCAGGCCTTGCTCGGCGTAGCGCCGGGCCAGGTCCGGATTGTCGACGATGGTGTAGCCGTGGTCGACGCGATCGACCTTCAGCAGGTCGACGGCCGTTTGAACATTGGTCCAGGGCATGCCGAACTCGCCGGCGTGGGCCGTGGCCTTGAGGCCATTGCGGCGCGCCAGGGCGTAGGCCTCGTGGAAGAGCTCCGGCGGGCGATCGTTCTCGCGATAGTCGATGCCAATCCCCGGCACGGCTGGATCGCGGCAGCCCAGCATCAACTCGACCATCTCCAGCGCGCTGGAGGCTTCGGCCTCCCGGTCGATGCTGGGGATCAGCAGGCCGCTGACGCCCGCGTCGGCTCGCGCCTCGCGGATGCCCGCCAAGATTCCGGCCTGGACCTCGTGGTAGGCCAGCCCCGTGTCGCGGATAGTCGCCGTCGGGTTCCAGAAGAACTCCGCGTGGCGCACGCCCTCAGCCGCTGCGTCCTGCAGGTACTCATAGGTGATCCGGCGGAAGTCGTCCGGCTCGACCAGCAGGTGGCGCTCCAGCGCCCGCAGCACACGCAGCACGCCCACCGGCTTCTCGCCCCGCTGATAGAAGGCGGCGATCTCGGCCTCGGTGATCGGCGCGCCGCGACGGCGGACCATGTCGGTGAAGGTCTCGCGCCGCACCGAGCCCAGCAAGTGACAGTGCAGCTCGACCTTTGGGATGGCGCGGAACACCGCGCGCTGGGCGTCGGTCGTCTGGCGTCCCAGCGTGGTCGCGGGGACGGCTCCGATGGATCTGGTGGTGTCGGTCATCAGTGCGTGGCGGCCGTGTAGAAGTAGTAGCCCAGCGGAAGGGCCAGGATGAACAGGCCGATCGGGATCTCCCGCGCCTTGCCGGCCAGCACCTGGACGATGACGTGGACCAGCAGGCCGCCGGCGATGCCGGTGCCGAAGCTGTTGGAGATCAGGGTCAGCAGGACCATGGCCATGGCCGGGAACAGGTCGGTGACCGCCTCGCTGCGCAGGTGGCGGATGGTGCCCAGCATCGAGACGCCGATCAGGATCAGGGCCGGCGCGGTGGCCTGCTTGGGAATGGCCATGGCCAGCGGCAGCAGGCACAGCGCGCCCAGGAACAGCAGCGCGGCGGTGACCGGCGTCAGGCCCGTGCGGCCGCCCGCCTCGACGCCGGCGGCGGACTCGACCAAGGCGGTGCCGGCCGGGATGCCGATCAGCGGCCCCACGGCGGCGGCGAAGGAGTCGACCAGGAACGGCCGCTCGATGCCCGGCAGGTTGCCCTCGGCGTCAGTCAGGCCGGCCTTGGCGCCGATGGCCAGGGTGGTGCCCAGGGTCGAGAAGAACTCGCCGGCGAAGAAGGCGAAGACGTAGGGCAGCGCCGCCAAGCTGAACGCGCCGACGAAGTCGACATGCAGGGCGACCGGCGCGAGGCTGTGCGGCAGCGAGAACAGGCTGGGCGGCAGCTTGGTCAGGCCCAGCGGGATGCCCGCGACGGCGGCGGCGGCGATACCGGCCAGCACCGCGCCGGGGATCTTCCGCGCCTGCAGCGCCAGGGCGACGGCCAGGCCGATCAGGGCCACCACAGGTCCGGGCTGGGAGAAGTCCCCCAACTTCAAGGCCATGGTCTTGGCATTGACCGCCACCATGCCGGCGTCGCGGCAGCCCAGCATGGCGATGAACAGGCCGATCGACGCGCCCAGGCCCAGCTTGATCTGAGGCGGGATCATCTTGACGACCAGCTCGCGCGCGCCGGTGATGGTCAGGACCATGAACAGCAGGCCCGAGGTCATGGCGATGGCTAGGCCCGTGGCGAACGGCACGTGCTCGGTGTGGGCCAGGGTCACGCCCAGGATCACCGAACCGCCGATGCCGGGCCCGACGATGAACGGCAGGTTGGCGTAGACGCCCATGGCGATGCTGCCGATCGCCATCACCAGGATCGCCGCCGTCGTGGCCGCGCCCCGGTCCATACCGCCGGTCGACAGCAGCGACGGGATGACGACGATCAGATAGGCGGCCGCCAGGAAGCTGGTCAGGCCGGCCATCATCTCGCGGCCGATCGTCGTCTCCCGCGCGTCCAAGGCGAAGCGGCGGTCGAGGAAGCTGTGCAGCCGGCTCATTTGGAGGCCTGCGCGACGAAGGTCTCGAGGAAGCGCGGCACGTCGATGGCCCGCACGATATGGACCTCGCGCTCGCCGGCGTTGGGGGCCATGTCCGACTTCCAGACGACCGGCTGGCCGTAAGACGGGCCGGCGAAGGTGTCGACGTCCATCCGCGCCACCAGTTCCTCGGTAACCAGCGAGCGGTCGATGGCGACAGCCACGGTGATCTCGTCCCACAGGGGCTGGCCGATGCGGGCATAGGTCTTGAAATAGGTCGCCACCGGCGCGCCCGAAGCGCCGATGCGGTCGACCACCTCCTGCGTGGCCTTGGCGGCGGCGGTGACGTTGCCCATGACGGTGATCTTCTTCCACGGCGCGGTCAGCACGATGTGCGCGGCCTCGGGGTCGAAGATGAAGTTGAAGTCGGTGGCGTAGTCGGTGTTGCCGGTCACCCGCGCCACGGCGGTGTCCAGCTTGCCCGGCTCGATGACGATCTCCTTGGCCAGGGTCGCGATGTCAGGCGCGATGCGCAGGGCCAGGGCGATATTGGTCAGCGGACCGGCGCTAACGATCGTCACCTCACCGGGATGGGTGCGGACGTTGCGGATCAGGGCGTGGACGGCGTCCTCGTCGGACGCCTTGAGCTTCGGCTCGCCCTCCGGCATCGGCGGGATCAGGTCGGGGTCCTGCGGATGGTAGGTGCGACCCGGACGCGGCGTGCTCCAGGCGCCCTTGAACGGCACCTTGCCGTAACGCGCCTCCCAGTTGGCCATCTCGACCTGGGTGCGGATCAACGGCATCTGCGCGCCCAGATGGACGGTGGCGTCGGGACGCTTGGCGATCTCGAGGAAGCGCAGCGCGTGGGCCGCCTCTTCCTTCAGCCAGGCGTCGCCGGTGACGACCCCGATGCCCAGGAGCTTGACCCGGTCGTCGCGCAGCAGCGGGATCAGCGACTGGATGTTGCTCTGGCCCGGACCCAGGAAGTCGTTGTCGAAGAAGATCTGGACCTTCTCCTTGCCGACCGCCGGAGAAGCGGTCTGGGCGGATGCGCCGCCCGCGAGCGACTGGCTCGCGAGCAGCGCCGCCAGGCCAAGGGCTGCGCGACGCAAATAAGGGGGAAAGCGACAGGGCAGCATGGGAGAAATCCTTGGCCTGGACGTGGGAGGAAGAACGCCCCTCCCCCGTCTGGATCTAAAGAGTCTGGATCAGAAGCGGGCGGTGGCGCCGACGAAGATGTAGCGGCCCAGCGAGTCGTACATCCCCGCGAAGAAGGCGCCGTTCGAGGTCTGGCCGCCCGTGCTGGCGGTCACCGGCGGGTCCTTGTCGAAGGCGTTGTTGACGCCCAGGCGCATAGTGACCTTCTCGGTGACATTGGCCGAGGCCGCGAAGTCGACATAGCTGACGCTGGGCATCTTCAGGTCGTAGGGCTGATAGGCGCCGGTCAGGTAGATCGAGGTGCTGGACTTGTCGTTCTTCGTGCCGCCGATGTAGCGCCAGGTGGTCGACAGGTTGATGCCGCTACGCGAGGTCCAGTCGGCGACCAGGCGGTGACGCCATTCGGGGATCGGCTGGCCGCAGGTGACGCCGAAATAGCCGTCGCACCGGTACGGCGCCAAGCCCGGCAGGATCTGGACCTCGTACCGGTCGGTCTTGGTGCCGGCGAAGTTCAGGCCCAAGCGGCCCATGTCGTGGCCGAACAGTTCGGGCAGGTTGTGGGCATAGCTGGCCGCGAAATCCAGGCCCTTGGTCTTCAGGTAGCCGGCGTTGACGCTGGTGGTGACGACATAGCCGCTGGTCACCAGCGAGCCGGTGGCGGCGTTGCGCTTGATCAGGTCGCAGGCGATGCCGGCGTTGATGCACTGGCTCAGCTCGATGCTGGCCGGCACCGTTGTGATCAGCTTCTTCACGTCGATATCGAAATAGTCGATCGAGATGCTCAGGCCCTGCAGGAAGCGCGGGGTGAACTGGACGCCGAACGACTTGGTGTTCGAGGTCTCGGGATCCAGGTTCGGATTGCCGCCGACCATGGCGCCCGACTGCTGGCCCGCCGCCGGAGCGATCGCGCCGTACTGCAGCGCCGTCACGCCCGACAGCGCGCACTGGGCGGCCGTGGCCTTCGGCGTCGCGCCTTCACAGGGGTCGGTGATCGCCGCGGTCACGACGCGCTGGGGACCGAACAGCTCCACCAGGTTGGGAGCACGAACGGCCCGCTGATAGCTGGCGCGCAGGCGTACGTCGCTGATCGGCGCCCACTCGCCGCCGCCCTTGTAGGCCCAGGTGTCGCCAGCGGTGCTGTAGTCGGAGTAGCGGACGCCGCCCTCGACCGACAGGCTCTTGAAGAACGGCTTGTTCTCGACCAGCGGGACGCGGATTTCGCCGTAGACTTCTTTCACGTCGAACGAGCCGGCGATCGGGAATTCACCGCCCGAGTTCCCCGCCACGTCGCGGCTGCTGTAGAAGCTGTCCGGCTGGAAGCTGATCTTTTCCTTGCGGTATTCGGCGCCGATGGCCACGCCGATCGGATACGAGGCCAGCGGGCTGGTCACGCCCAGATCGCCCGTCAGCGCGCCGCTGAGGATGCTCTCTTCAGTATAGCCGTCGCGATAGACCGCGTTCTGCACATAGTTCAGCGCCGCCGGGGTGATGGCGTCGGCTTGGAACAGGTTGATCGGCACGCACGACGGGTCGGTCCCGTTGGCCGCCGACTCGCAGACGACCTTGCCGCTGCTGTCGGTCACCGCGCGCAGGGCCTTGGCGAACTTGGCCAGCGAGTAGTCGCCGGTCAGACGCGAGCTGTAGTCGGTGCGGCCGTACTGGGCATAGACGTCATAACGCCAGTGCGAGTTCAGGTCGCCGCGCAGACCCGCTACGCCGCGATACGAGGTGTGGTCGGTATAGTCGTGGCGCGAGCCGCCCAGGGCGTTGCGCTGCGAGACGATGACATTGGCGCTCTGCGCGTCGCTCAGGCCGACCGAGTTGCAGATCAGGTTCTTTTCCTGGGCCGACATCAGCGGGTTGTTGCAGTTGATCCGCTCGGAGACCGTGAACACGGCGGTGGGCGACAGTTTGATGTCGGCCTCGTCGCGCATGTACATCAGCTCGCCATAGGCCTCGACCTTGTCCGAGAACTGGTAGCGGGCGAACAGGTCGGCGTTGTAGCGCTTGTCCGGCGACTGCAGGTCGTAGGTGTTGCCGTTGTTGAAGCCGTCGGTGGTGCGATAGGTCCGCAGCGTGTTGCCTTCCAGGGCGTAGCTGCCGCGCGTCGCGCCGGTGGTCGGATTGGTCAGCTGGAACTGCACCGGATAGGTGGCGCTGGACAGCGAGCAGGCATAGCCGGTCGCCGTGGCCGACAGGTTGCAGGTCGAGAAGTCGCGATCCTTGGTGCCGACGCCAGCGATGTGCTTGTAGCTGAAGAAGCCGGTGACGTTGCCCCGGCCCTCGTCGAAGTTCTTGCCGGCGGTGATCGAATAGCTCTGCTGCTCGCCGTCGAAGCTGCGGCCGAAGGCTGGCGTCTGGCCAGCGGCGCGCCCCACGGAGGCGATCGCGTTGCCGTTGGTGTGCGAATAGAGGCCGCCCTGGGCGTCCACCTGCACACCGTCGAAGTCGCGCTTGAGCATGAAATTGACGACGCCAGCCAGGGCGTCCGAACCGTAGACCGCTGAAGCGCCGCCCGTGACCACGTCGATGCGCTGGATCAGGGCCGCCGGGATGTTGTTGATGTCGGCCGCCTGGGCCGCCGAGCGGGCAGGATCGCCCTGCATCAGGCGACGCCCGTCGATCAGCACGAGGGTCCGCTGGTTGCCGAGGTTACGCAGGTTGATGGTGGCCGTGCCGCTGGCGCCGACGGTGCCGCCGCGGTTGCCGCTGCCCTGGTCGGCGAAGGCTTGCGGCAGGGTGTTGATCAAGTCCTCGACCCGCACGACACCGCGACGGGCGATTTCCTTGTCACCGATCGTGCTGACCGGGCTGACGCTGGTGGCGTCGGGGCTCTTGATGCGCGAACCGGTGACGACGATGGCTTCAACCTGGTCGCCCGGCGCTTCCTGAGCGCTGGCGGTCGAGCCGCAGGCCACGGCGGCGAGCACGGCGGTGGAGGCCAGGCCAAGCCACGACGCGCGCTTGCGGCGGGTATGGATCGCGTCGAACGCGGGACCGGGAAAGGACGACATCGAGAACCCCCTTGGTTGTTGGCGCGCCTCGCCGACAGCCCTCCCCAGCCTTTTCTATTTATTGTTGTTCACCCCGATAAGTAGAGATGATCAAAATCCGCACTCCCCTGAGTACGACTTCGACCTTCCCTGCCCTATATTTGTACTGCTGGGTGGAAGCGCGATGAAGGCACGCTAGCGGGCCTCCTTAGAATGGGAAATTCTTTGTAATTATCTCGTCATAAATCGCACTTATAGCCCCGTCGGAAGGTGCGATCCGGTTTTGCTGGAACCCCATCGTGCCCCCTTCGTCGACCGCCACGCTCCCCCGCCCCACCACTCGCACCCAGGCGATTTCGCTCCGCCAACTGAGGTTCTTCACGGCCTTGGCCGAGTCGGCGAACTTCAGCCGCGCCGCCGAGCGCATGAGTGTTTCACAACCCGCCCTCAGCGCCGCGATCCGTCAGGTCGAGGATCATATGGGGCTGCGCCTGTTCGATCGCAGCACGCACCACGTCGCCCTGACCGAAGCCGGCGCGGCCTTCCTGCCCCATGCCCGCCGCCTGCTGACCACCGCCGAGAACGCCTTCGTCGACATGAGCGACGCGGCGACGCGCGGGCGGGCCGTCGTGCGCGTGGGCGTCATCCCTTCGGTGGTCCCGGCCGCGGCCGAGGCGATCGCGCGCCTTGGCCAGGAGCATCGTGACGTCTGCTTCCATCTGCGCGACGGCAAGAACGACACGCTGATGGCCGACCTGCGGTCCGGCGCCCTGGACCTTGTCGTCGGCGTGCTGGGACGCGTCGAGGACGACGTCGAGGCCAGTCTGATCACCGAGGACGAGATGATGCTGGCCGCACCGGCCGCCCATCCCCTGGCCTCGCGCGCCGACTTGCCCTGGAGCGCCTTGGAGGGCGACGAGATCGTCCACTTCACCGGCGGCAGCATCGGCGAGTTGAGCTCCGCCGCCATGCGCCAGAACAACCTCTCGCCGTCCCAACGCTTCCGGGTGGATCAGGTCGGCTCGCTGTTCGGGCTGGTCGGCGCGGGCATGGCGCTGGGCGTCATCCCGCGGCTCTATGCCCGGGGCTACGAGACCAACAAGATCCGACTGATCCCGCTGACCGAGCCCAGCATCCGGCGCAAGCTGATGCTGTTCCAGCGCGCCAAGCTGAAGGAAGAGCATCCGAGCGCCAGCGCTCTGGGCTCGGCCCTGGCTTCCGCGCTCGGCGCCATCCTGCTGCCGAACGACTAGCCAGGCCCCGAGGGCGCGCAGCCGGACAGGCCGCACGAAAGGGTTCGCTCCCGCCCTGTCCGATAGGCCTGGAGCGACGGGAGAAACCAGCATTTCGCTGGCATCTCAGCCCCTATTGATTGTTACGTTATAACGTTGCATAGGCGATTTTCGTATTTCGGGGATCGCTTCATGTCAATCAAACACACCGCCCTCGCCGCCTCCGCGCTGGCGGCCTGCCTGTCACCGCTCGCGGCGCACGCCGACACGGGCGCCGACGGCGCAGTCGACCAGGTCGTCGTCACCGCCAGCCGGACCGCGGAGAACCGCCAGGACGTCGCCTCCTCCGTCGAGGTGGTCACCGCCAAGAAGCTGGACGCCACGGTGGGCTTCGGCTTCATCGACCTGCTGAAGAAGACGGCCGGTGTCGACGTCATCCAGTACCCGAACGGCCTGGCGGGCGTGGGCCTGCGCGGCCTGCGGCCGGACTTCGAGTTCTCGATCAATCCGCGCACCCTGACCCTGGTCGACGGCCGCCCGTCCGGCTCGACCAGCTTCACGACCATCGCGCCCGAGGGCATCGAACGGGTCGAGGTGCTCAAGGGCCCCGCCTCGGCCCTCTATGGCGCCTCGGCGATTGGCGGGGTGGTCAACATCATCACCAAGCGCTCGAAGGGCCCGCTCAGCGGCGTAGCGTCGGTAGGCTATGGCTCGTTCGACACCTGGCGAGCCGATGTGTCGGCCGGCGGCTCGATCACCGCGCGCACCGACTTCGACGCCTCGCTGGGCTATGTCGACCAGGGCGACGACTTCAAGACCGGCGACGGCAAGGTCCGGCCCAACAGCGACTATGATCGCCTGTCAGGCCGCCTGCGCCTGGGCGCGGACGTTTCGGACATCGTGCGCCTGGACGCCTCGGTGGACGGAGCGCGGCTGCACAACAGCGCGCCAGGTCCGTTCTCGTTCAATCCTCAGACGCCCAGCGACACGCGCCTCTCCCGGGTCGGCGGCGACCTGCGCCTGACCGTGACCCCGACCGATCACCGCATCGCCGTGGTCGGCTACGCCAGCCACGACGCCTACGGCTACTTCACCATCGTGCCGGCCAGCGGCGCCAGCGCCCAACGGCGCTATCGCTCGTCGCGCACCGAGGCCGACTACAAGGGTGCCCAGCTGCAGGACACCTGGAGCCTGAGGCCCGATCTGTCGCTGACCTACGGCTTCGACTGGCAGCGGGTCGAGATCGACCGCCAATCGTTCCTGGCCACCGGTGCGGGCAAGGCCCCGTCCAGCCCCAACGAGACCCGCGACACCAAGGCCCTGTTCGCCGAAGCCAAGCTGCGTCTGCTGGACGACCGGCTTATCCTGACCGCCGGCGGCCGCCAGGACTGGATCACCGCCAAGACCCTGGCCACGCCCTTGCTGACGACGTTCACGCCGGGCCAGACCGATTTCCAGGTCTTCAATCCGCGCGGCGGAGTGGTCTTCAAGCTGACCGACGCCCTGCGCCTGCACGCCACCGCCGGCCGCGCCTTCGCGCCGCCGCAGGGCAGCCAGATCGCCGGCCAGAGCGAGGAGATCGCCGGCGCCCAGCGCCGCCTGACCACCGGCAATCCCGACCTCAAGCCCGAGCGCAACACCACCTATGACGCCGGCATCGGCTATGCCGATACGCGCCTGGCCGCCGACCTCACCTATTTCGACTCCGAGACCCGCGGCACGATCGCCACCGTGGTGCTGACCAACACCACCACCTTGCGCCAGAGCACCTATGTCAACGCCAACCGCTCGCGCTATCGCGGCCTGGAAGGCGCGGTGGACGCCGACGCCGGCGCCTATCTGGGCCTGCCCGCCGGGCGCGTCACGCTTTCAGCCACCGCCACCCACCTGATCAAATCCGAGGACCTGATCGCGGGCGTCCCGACGCCGGTGCGCAACGTCGCCGACTGGAAGGCGGACATCTCGGCCACGGTCTCGGACGGCGGCCGCCTCTCGGCCACCCTGACGGCGCGCTACAACGGCCCGCGCTGGGACGGCGATAACACGCAAGGCTTCATCTACACCGGCGGCAAAGGCGGCACGTTCCTGTACGACCGCTTCACGGTGCTGGACCTCTCGGCCCGCTGGAAGGCCACGGCGCGCGACACCCTGCGGCTTGAGGTCTCGAACCTTCTCGACAAGGCCTATTACGAGAAGGGCGACTACCCCATGCCCGGCCGCGCGCTCTATGTGCGCTATGCGCGGAGCCTCTGACCATGTGGGCCAAGGCGCTTCTCTCCCAACTGGCGGGCGTTCTCTTCCTGCCGGTCACCTTCGCCCTGTTGGCGGTCGTCGCCTGGCTGCTGCTGCAGTTGGGCGCAACCCTGCGCGAGGCCTTCGAGCGACTGATGGGCCGCCGCGCTCGTCTGGCGCGGGCGCGCGCCGACCTCGACGAAGAGCGAACCGACCTGTCCCCGGACATCGAGGTCCGCTTCGAGGCGCTGCTGCTAGAGGCCGAGGCGCAAGTCGCGCGACACCTCAACAGCGTGCGCTTCGCCATCAAGATCGGCCCCTCCCTGGGCCTGATGGGCACGCTGATCCCGATGTCGGCGGCGCTGACGGGGCTGGCCAAGGGCGATCTGCCCTCCCTGGCCGGCAACATGGTCATCGCCTTTTCCAGCACCGTGGTCGGCATCGCCGCCGGCGTCGTCGCCTACCTGCTGACCCTGGTGCGCGAGGACTGGACGCGACGCGATCTGGACGCCCTGCGCCTGGAGGCAGACCGCGCGTTGCTGGCGGCGGAGACCCGGTGGTGAGCCGCCGGTCCTTGCGCTTCGCCCGCCGCCCCGCCGAACCGATCCACGACGAGGACCCCTTGTCGGGCGTCGCCAACCTGTTCGACGTCAGCCTGGCCTTCATCGTCGCCATGAGCGTGGCGCTGTTCTCGATGTTCGGGGCGCGCAGCCTGTTCGACGCCAAGTCCGACTGGACCCTGACCCACACCGGCGCCGACGGCCGGATGGAGATCGTCCAGAAGCAGGGCCGTCAGATCAAGGTCCAGAAGGTCACCGACAGGAAGCTCTCCGGCGACGGCGACCGGCTGGGCGTGGCCTACAAGCTGGCCGATGGCCGGGTGATCTATGTGCCCGAGGACAAGGCGAAATGATTCGGCGCCTTCTCCTGACGCTGATCGCGATGCTGCTGGCCGCGTGGCCCGCGGCGGCTCGCGAGCGCGCCCCACGCGTGGCCATCGTCTCGATCGAATTGGCCGCCAATCCAGGCTTGGCCCAGGCCGCCGCGCGGCGCGTGGCCGGCGAGATGAAGGTCGACCTCTACGGCCTGGGCAAGGGCCTCCTGCCCAGCGTCGAGGACGCCGATCTCGCCGCCTATGACCTCATCCTGGTCGAGGGTGTCGGACCCCAGTTGCTGGGCTACGCCGCCAAGTTCGACGCGGCGCGGGCTCGGACCAAGCTGGTCGTCGTCAATGGCGAGCGCTGGATCAAGGGCAATGTCGACGCTGCCGCCCTGCCCGACCTGCAGGCCTATTGGATCAACGCCACCGAGGAGAACTATGTCCGGCTGCTGGGCTACCTGAAGGTCCGGGTGCTGGGCCTGCCGGGCCAGATCGCGCCACCGATCGTCTATCCGCAGGCCGCCTTCTATCACCCTGCCGCGCCGGAACCGTTCGAGACCCTGGCGGCCTACGAGGCCTGGGAGCGCACGCGCCTGCCAGACGCCGACCACCGCCCCCGCATCGGCATTCTCTTCTATCGCAGCCTGGCGCTGGCCAGGAACGCGGCGGTCATCGACGCCCTGATCGCGTCGATCGAGCGCCAGGGCGGGCTGCCGCTGCCGCTGTGGCGCAAGGACAGCGCCGCCTCGCTGTCGCTGCTGGGTTCCGTGGACGCCCTGATCCTGTGCGGTTCGTGGATCGACTACCAGGATCACGCTGCTGGCGTCGCCGCCGCCAAGGCTCTGGGCGCGGTCGTGCTGGGCTGCAACACCGACTACGCCCGCACCCCCGCCGAATGGGCCGCCGCGCCAGGCGGCATGGCGCCCTCGGGCCAGCTGGCGATGAGCGAGCTGGAAGGCGTCATCGAGCCGATGACCGTCGGCGCACGCGAGATCGACGCCAGCGGCGCGGCGGTGATGACCCCGATCCCGGAACAGGTCGACTGGCGCGTGGCCCGGGCCCTGCGCTGGGCGCGGCTCAAGCACCTGGCCAACGCCGACAAGCGCTTGGTCATCCCCTACTACAGCGAGGCGCGCGACACCGCCGACGTGGGGTCCGATCCCGACAGCTATCTCGATGCTCAGGGCAGCCTGGTCGTGCTGCTGAAACGCCTGCGAGCCGAGGGCTACGACGTGGGCGACCAGCCCCTGCCCGACCGCGACCAGCTGGCCGCCCTGCTGCGCGACAAGGGCTCGAACCCGAAGACCCCGGCCGAGTTGGCCGCGCGCGTGAAGGACGGCTCGGTCGCGCTGATCCCCGAGGACGACTATCGGCGCTGGTGGCAGACCCTGCCCAAGGCCGCTCGCGACGCCCAGGTCGCGCAATGGGGCCCGCCGCCGGGCGACCTGATGGTCCATGTCGACGATCAGGGACACCGCTTCCTGGCCGTACCGCTCCTGAAGTTCGGCAAGGTCGCCCTGGCGCCGCATCCCATCTGGGGCATGCAGGAGGCCCGAGGCCTGCAAGCCACAGGCGCCCTGACACCGCATCACCAGTACGCCGCCTTCTATTTCTGGGCGCGCGAGGTCTGGAAAGCCGACGCCCTGCTGCCGCTGTTCACCCAGATCAGCCTGATGCCCGGCAAGCAGGAAGGCCCGGCGGCCAGCGACTGGATCGGCCTGCTGATCGGCGACCTGCCCCACATCCAGCCCACGCCGTTGCAGGCCAATGGCGGGGTCTCCAACAAGCGCCGCGCCAACGCCGTGACCATCGGCTTCATGCCCGAACTGGTCCGCTCTGGCCTGTCGCCCGAACTTGCAGCGCTCAAACAGCAGATCCCGGCGGGTGACAGCGCCTCGACGCGCAAGGCGACGGCGGCCCTGGGCCTTGGCGCCGCGCTCGGCCTCGATCCCACGACGGCGCCCTGGTCGGCGCTGCGTCCGGCGCTGGAGGCCTATCTTGACGAGATCGCTCGCGCACCGGCCCCGCATGGCGGCCACATCCTGGGCGTCGCTCCGCCCGAAGACGTCACCGCCCGCATCGTCCAGGCGATGATCGACGGCCCGGATCTCGCGGCGGTCGAGGCTGTACTGGCTGGCCGCCCCAGCGACCTGCCCCAGGCGCAGCAGGCCCAGATCCTCGACTACGCCGGCCGCGTCCGCGCCGCACCCCGCGAACTGGACGCCGTCGTCGACGCCCTGGCGGGCCGCTACGTTGAACCTGGCCCCAACGCCGACGCCCTGCGCAATCCCGACGCCCTGCCGGCCGGCCGCAATCCCTATACGCTCGACACCCGCGCCCTGCCCTCGCCCCAGGCCTGGGCCACCGGCGCGCGCCTGGCCGACGAGATGGTCGCGGCCTATCGCGCCAAGCACGACGGCCAGCCGCCCCGCAAGGCCGCCTTCGTGCTGTGGTCGGGCGAGACGGCGCTGAACGGCGGGGTGATGGAGGCCCAGATCCTTCGCCTGCTGGGCGCTCGTCCGATCTGGAACCCCAAGGGCCAGGTGATCGACGTGGCGCTGGACGATCGCACTGCGCTTGGGCGCGGCCGCATCGACGTGCTGGTCACCACCTCCGGCACCTATCGCGACCACTTCGGCGACAAGATCGCCCTGCTGGCCAAGGCCGTGCGTCTGGCGGCCGCTCAGGACGAGCCGGACAACGCCGTCCGGGCGGCGGCGGACACGACCCGGAAGCACCTGCTGGCCCAGGGCGTCATACCGGCTGAAGCCGACAAGCGCGCCTTGAGCCGGATCTTCTCCACCGCGCCAGGCGCCTTCTCGCCAACCACCGAGTTCGCGGCCAAGGCCAACCCGGCCTGGAGCGACGCCAGGATCGCCGCCCACTACGCCGAGCGCCTGGCCCACGCCTATGACGGCGGGGCGGACGACGGCGTGACCGATGGCGAAGCCTTCGCCGACAATCTGAAGACCGTCGACGCCGCCGTCTTCAGCCGCAGCTCCAGCGCCTATGGCCTGCTCGACACCCCGATGCCGGCCGCCTATTTCGGCGGCCTGGCCATGGCCGTGCGCGCGGAGACGGGCCGCCGGATCGAGACCTATGTCGCCAATCTCCAGACGCCCCAGCGCGCGACCTTGGAGACCGCCGACCGGACCCTGAACCGCGAGCTGCGCAGCCGCTACTTCAATCCCGACTGGATCAAGGCCATGCAGGCCGGCGGCTACAACGGCGCGCGCTACATGTCGGAATTCACCGAGAACATGCGGCTGTGGGAGATCACCGATCCCAATCTGGTCAAGGATCGCGACTGGAACGAGGTCGCCGACGTCTATGCCCGTGACCGCTACCAGCTGGGCCTGAAGGCCTATTTCGCGCGGCAGAACCCGCAGGCCTACAGGAACCTCGTTCGCACCCTGGTCGAGACCGCCGAGCAAGGCCGGTGGAACGCCGATCCCGCCACCCTGGCCGCCTTGAAGCGCGAGCTGGCGGGAGGCGCGCCTGGCCGGCAGGGATCAGGCCGTCCGATGGCCGCGCCTGGCGCGAGCCCCGCCACGGCCGTCAAACCCGTGCTGACGGGGCTCGAAATGGCGACGGTGGCGGTCCAAGCCCTGGCCCCGGCATCGCCGGCGGCGCCCGTCAGCGCGCCCCTGCCGCTGCTGGCGCCCCTTCTGGCCGGGCTGGTCGCGGCCGGCGCATTCTGCGCCCCTGGCGGACGGCCCACGAGAAGCCGTCAGAGCTGAGAAGGCGCTTTGGCCGAGAGGACCAGCCCCACCCCATCATGGGCAAGCCGCGGCGCGGGCCGAGGTCTCGCTCTCCATTCGCCCGATCGGATCGTAGGATCGGCAGGTGCGAAGGTTGAGGCCGGTGGGATCGACGACGCTCTGGGTCATGTTCCCCAGGTCGTCGTACACGAAAGTCGTCACGACGTTCAAAGGATCGGTCGTGCTCTGCACCAGGCCCTTGGCGTTGTAGGCGTAGCGCCAGACGGGCTGGCCCGCCGCGACTGCGGCTTGGGTCGCTGTCTCGATCTCGCCTTTCCCGTCTTTCCCGCTGTCGGACGAGACATACTTGAAGTCGGTCCGGTTGTTATTGGCGTCGATAATCCAGGACGGCTTGTTCCAGACCGGGTCCCAGCCCGCCTGAACGACAATGTCAGCCGGCGTCGGCGTGAAGCCAGGCTTGGGTGACTTGCGCAATTCGACAACATTGTCCCGATCGTTATAGGCGAACTTGTCTCGGTCGCCTTCAGGATAGGTCCGCTGCACCACCCGGTGGCGACCGTCATAAACGCTTGCCGTCCGACGCCCCAGCTCATCGATATGCCGGACAGCGTCGCCCTGCGCGTCGAAATAGACCGTGAAAGCCCCCTTGAGTGGATTGATGCGTTCGGCGCGCGCGCCATCGGCGAAATAGAAGCCGTAGGCATCGCGGGCGCCAGCGATCGCGATGCCATCCTGGGCCTCACGGACGCGTCCGACAGCGTCGAACGTATAGGCGAGCTGCGCCCGCGCGTCGGCCAGATTGTCAGCCGCGCCGATGGTCTCGTAGACCTTGGCGATGCGCTTGAACGGAATGGGACGAGCCACCGCGCTGCGCAGCGTTTCGCCCACGAACTCCACCTTGGTCTTCTCGCCCTTGGCGTTGGCGAAGACGAACGTGTTGCCGGAATCTTGAATCATCCCGGCGGTCAGGCCCGCCGAACTGAAGCCGCCGACGGCCGAGACGGTAGCGGTTCGGCCCAAGCTCGTCGTCAAGCCCGTCACGCGCCCCCCAAAGTCTTCGGTCGTGAACGTCAGCCTCGGCCCCTTCGGCCAGACCCATTTCACGGGCTTGAAGCCATAGAAGAAGGCGCAGGGATCGTTGTCGCCCGACCACCTGCTGACCCATGGCGCAAAGTCGATCTCGTCGCCGGTTGCGTTGCGAACCGTGAAAGCGGCGCCTTGCCAATCCCAGCGACGCGAAGGCGCCGGCGTTGCCGTACAGGTGTCCCGAACCTTCGTCGCGCCGCCGACCTGGGTCAGCGTCATCGCTGGGTTGGTGGGAGCGAACCAGGATCCGTCCGTCAGTTTCACGAACTGGATGCCTTGCGCGCCTCGCGTGAAGGTCGCGACGTTGCCGATCATCTGGCGGCGCCACCAATCCGCGGCCTGGGCCGCGAAGACGTCTTTGTACAGGGGCGACAGGTTCGAGGCGTAGATGTCCTGTATCGCCAGGAAGGCGACGAGCGCGCCAGCCGCGGCCCGCGGCGTGGAGTCCCCGAGCGTCTCCGCGCCTGAGCCCGAGACGCCGAAATAGATATCCCAATTGGAAACCCAGCCGCCACTGACCGGACCCAGGCAAGGCCCCGTAGTGCCCCAGCAAGGCGCCCCGGCCTTGTATGTGAGCTGGAAATCCAACCCATAGGGTGCCGCGCCCGCGCCCACCGACAACAGTGTGGGCGTCGAATAGCTCGCCAGACCCGACTTCATGTCGACACCCAGCGCCGCGCTCTTGTCGACGAAGCGATCCTTCAGCGCATCGGCCGCCCGTCCTGGTTCGAACACACCCTGCTTGTCGACCGGCTTGCCGGCCCCGCCCTTCGTAAATCCGTCGCGATCGACGATGACGTGGGCGATCTCGACCACATCATCGCTATTGGTGTCGAGGCGTGTGGCGATGAAGGCCCCGCCGCGCTGGCGCGTCTGGTCGTAGCCGGTCGGAGCGCACACTCCGGCTTGGTTGTCACAGGCGGGCTTGCCTTCCGGTCCGATCCTCTGACCCGGTCCCAGGAAGGACTCATTGGGTCCAACCACTTGTTGGTAGTGGGCGCCGATGTAGCGCCCCATCGCGCTGGAAAGTTGGTTCTTGAGAGACTCATAGGTGCTGGGATTGACCGCAGGCAACGCGCCGGAGCAGCCGCTGGCGCTGCCTTCGGCGACCATGAGGCTCCAGAGGCTGTTCTCATCCAGACCGTTGAAGTCGAAGAAACGGCGTGGCCCAACATGGCAGCCGTCTTCGTCGGGATTGTTGGCCCAGGCGAACCGCTCGGCGGTCGAAGCCCCGTCAGGCAGGTCTTGGGCCTGTTCCACCACCGCGCCCTCGAGGGTGGCGGCGACCAGGGCCACGGAACGTGACAGCGCACGCACCGCGACCGCGTCATTGGTCTTGCTGGTCAGGCTCAGGGACGTATCGATATCGAGGCTGACCATCCGGTCGACGATGTCCCAGTCGGCGATCGGCATGGTGTTGGGCGAGCCCGGGACGCCCGGCACGACGGTCCTGTCCGTGCGGGAATTGAGGTCGTGCCGCCAGGCGACGATGCCGATCGAGTGATGGTGTTGGCCCGCCGCGCCGGCCAGACGGGTTTGCAGGACCAGGGCGCGGTTCATCTGGGCCAGCCAGTTGGCCGCCAGTCGCTGGCGCGCCTGATCCCCCGCGGAGGCGCGGAAGATGGGATAGCACTGGTACTCTTTTCCGTCGGCGCAGTTGTACTGGCCCTGCTGGCGCGGCAGGAGTTCATCCTCGGCGCGCTCTCCGGCCCATTTTGCGGCCATGGCGGCGGAGGTTTCGCCGTAACCGCTGACGATCGCGACAGGGACTGTCAGGCCAGCCTGCTTGCGCACGATCTCGTCGGCATAGGCGCCGCCTGCCGCGGCGTAGGGATGACCGACCTCCAGTTCGATGATACCGCTGAAGCCCGGCGTACAACCGTTGCTCGGAGCGCCGCAGTCGCGGTTCCAGCTGACGAGCGCGATATCGTCCAGCTCGATCGCCACACGCTGCTGATTGTAACTGACCATGTGGTCGTCGAAGTCGGTGTCGATCTCCAGGCGCCGCCCGTAGATCTCGTCGACATAGAGCAGCCGCTCGATTGGCGAGGGCGTATTGGGGTAGATCAGAAACTCCACACGGACTTTCAGTGTGGTGCGGTAGGCGTCCGGCAGGTCGTCAAAAGTCAGGGCGTCGGTGGCGGCCGAGTAGCCGTCCGGCGGATTGCGGGACCAGTCGAGGTCGCCAACATAGGCCTCGACGATCTGGGGTTCGCCAAGGACGGCGTCGAGATCCGAACTGCTTGCGTTGTTGCGCATATCGTTGAGCAGATCGACACCGCGCTGAGCCAGGTAGCCGTCGAGCTCCGCGCTATTGACGTTGCGGATGAAGGACACCGCACCTTGCGAGCCGGCTTGCAGGCCTGTGCTCAGTTTGGTCCCGGCCACGCCGGATCCGAAGCCCGCGCCAGCCGCGATGTTACGGCCGACGGGCGTGGTCATGGCCTTGATGCTCGGGTCATAGGCCCGCCACTGGCCGTTGACCGAGATTTCGGCCCAGGCATGCAGGATCGTGATGTCGTTCGAGCCGCTGACGGCGCAGTCGACGGGCGCGCTGCCGCCAAACGTGGCGGGGATCCCGCCGTTGGCCAGCAGATGACACAGCGCCTGAGCGTTCGACACACCGGTCAAGTTGGCGAACCGCGCTTGCGTCAGCGTGGCCTGCCCGACCCGGTAGCGGGCGGAAAGACCGGCCTGCCGGGCGAGCTCGACAACGAGGGCGGCCTGGTCGAACGGGGTTCCAGACTTGTCGATGAGCGCGCCAAGCGCGCCCTTGCGAAGGCCGAACGCCAACTCGGTCTTGGTGGTGTTGCGCACATGCTCGAAAATCAGATCGGCGATCTTGCCGGGATCCGTCTCCGAGCGCTTTAGCGCGCGGGCCAGCTCGACGATTTCGGGCGGTCGGCCGTCAAAACCCGTGACACCGGTAAAGCTCGTGCCGTGCGACTGGATTTGCCCCGCGTAGAAGGTCCTCGCTTGCGCAGGGGAAACCAACTCGGCGCGTTCGAACTTGACCGAAGGCAAGGTGGTCAGCGGTTGGGAGAAACTCGGTGCGCCAATGGCAAGCGCCGCGACAAAGCCGAGCGCCCAAACACGCACTCGTCCACCACTCACGTAGAACATTAGGTCGCCCGCCCCCAAACAACTCTAGAGTGAGCCTCTACCAATGCCTCAAGCTTGGCAATGGGAAGTAGCACCGCTTGGAGCGGAATCGACACCGAGGTTCGTCGCCTCTCCGCCTAGCGGGGCTCCCGGGCCTTGCAGTGGTAAAGCTCGGCCTGCAGCAGGGCGACTTGGCCTGTGTAGCGGAAGCGGCTGCCGGCCCAAGACGTAGTTTGAACTAAGTTGTGAGTTCTACGCCCAATTTCCCCACCATATTTCGAAACCAGAGCACCTGCTCTTCAAGGGAGTCGAAATTTTCTACATCCGGATGCAAAATGCATACCGCAACTCGGGCCACCAAGGCCCGGCTATCCTTAAATTCTTGAATGCCAATTCTATCAATTATCCCCCACCAATAATCTATCGCTTCCCCTCTAATATTATCCCATGCATCTCCATGAAATCCGCCAAGGCACAGAGATACCGGATTGTATTTACCTTCACCAAAATCAATGCCCGCCCGAACAACAACATCGCACATGTAGGCAACCACACTATCAACTGACTTCTTTTTGTCAGAAGATATTTTTACATTTCCGTCAATTAATCTCAAAATTTCACTCCGAAATATCGAAGAACATCTTGGCACGACCGGCAGGGCGCCTTCGGCGTATTGTGGCCCGCACCGGATGAACCAATGTTTACAGCGCGAGACGAGCCACCAGCGGGATTTACCCCGGCATTCATAGCCTTGTTGAGACAAACAATTTCAGCACATCCGCCATGCCATGCCTCACGCGCCCTAGCTGGAGTTCCCATAAGAGCGCCTGTGACTTCGGAGTTCGCAACAACAGCTTGGCCACTCACACCAGTAAAGACGCGCCCCCCAACAACAAGTTCGGCCGCTGCGCCCGACCCCTGTCCCGCCGCTAGAGCTGCATCCGCAGCCCCTTCTGCCCTTCTGACAGTTGCGGCGCCGCTGGCGCCGTCAGTGGCAATCGCCAAGCCAGCATTCACGCCGACTTCCATCAGCGTCTTCACATCTCCATTCGTTCCTTTGCCAGTAGCGAGATTGGTCATCGCTGTGCCGGCTCGCATGGACTCCCCGCCGGCTACTTGCCCTGGCAGAGAAGCGACCCTGTAAGCGGCAGATGCAAACCACTTAGAGCCTCTTCTGACGTCATCACTAAAGTTGGCCCAGAAGCCGCTCTCCGCCAGCAGACCGCTAGGATCGCTCTTATTGAGCGGGTCATTGCCCACATAGGCATACCAGTTGAGCCCGTCGTCGTAGCCGGTGGGGTCGGTCTGCAGGAACCGGCCGATGCGGGGATCGTAGGCGCGGGCCTTGTAGTGGTAGAGTTCGGCTTCCGGCAGGGCGATCTGGCCGGTGTAGCGGAAGCGGCTGCCGGCCCAGGACTGGGCCTCGCCGTAGGGGCCGTAGGCATAGGTCACCAGGCTGGCGTCGCCCCGCGAATAGGCGATCACCGAGCCTTGCCGGTCGACATGCAGCCAGTTGCGGTCGTTGTCGTTGGCGCCTTCCAGCCACACCAGCGGGGTGTCGGTCCCTACCCCGTGCACGTAGCGGCGCTGCAGGATGTTCGAGGCGGAGTACTCGCCGATCAGCCGGTCGCCGTCATACAGGAACCGCGTCACCACGCCGTTGGCGCTGGTCGTCAGCAGCCGCCCCGTCGG